>Ga0209269_1000412_pt1 | contig 41170 bp, 33 predicted proteins | sample MTBAKMMethaMetaG_FD_187455 | JGI IMG/M metagenome (GOLD analysis project Ga0209269, IMG submission 187455) | Enrichment culture microbial communities from Arthur Kill intertidal strait, New Jersey, USA, that are MTBE-degrading - MTBE-AKM (Arthur... | ecosystem: Environmental > Aquatic > Marine >... | reverse complement strand
ACCTGGTAGCTATGTCAACTATTTCAAGTAATAAAGAACTCTCGAATTATTATGTTCGCAAAGTTGGAGAAGGAAAAAATAAAATGCTTGTTATAAATGCTATTCGCAATAAAGTCCTTCACAGACTATGCGCTGTAATAAAAAGAGGAACTCCTTATCAATTAGAGTATCAATTAGCATAAAAATATTTCAAAGAACGTTTGGTGAAACCATAGAAATCTTTGTGGTTAACAGAAATGTGTATTTAACCACAACGGGCACAAAGGTTGTCACAATGGACACAAAGGATAAACCTTAATTTATTACATTCAATTATCTGTTTTAAATTCCGTTATCCATTCCGGAATAACGCCATTACCAGTTAATTCTCCTTCAAGGATCCAGGAAAGGTTGAAGCGTGCTACCTGCATAGCTCCATAATGATGATCAGGCGACCCTTCAAATAGCAGGAATATTGTGCCATCGCCTGCTGTCCCTGGCCTGCCGGCACCAAGTGATGAATAGGCTGCCGGGCCTCCATACACCAGCCTTTTTACCGGCCAGGTTTCACCTCCATCAAAACTTGCCCACACTGTTATTTTTTTTCTATCTCCCCCATCAGTGTCAGTGTTACTATATATCAGAATATCCCTGTCCCTCACAGGTAATCTCACAAGTCCACCTTTGAGGCCGTAGCCCCGGTGATAACCTCCCCCGTCAGGGAGTATTTCATTGATCCTGAGGTTTTCCCATGTCTGCCCGCCATCACTGCTCCATGCTTCCCGCCGGAGGGACTCTTCAGGTCTGAGTTCGCGAGCTAATGATTTATCATAATATCCATCACAACAGCGGCTGTTATAGTATATGCGGCCATCATGCAATTCGGCTAAAGCAGCCTCCTCGGTAGTGCCTTCAGGAAAAAGTCCGCTTACCTGCCACGTTGCACCGCCATCATCACTATATACCGCACAGCTGTAAATATAATCTTCAGGTTTTCTGTCTGACGGATGCTCCCTGGCATGAGGGCGAAAAGTGCCTGTTACAATAAGCCTGCCTTTATGATCGCCATGCCGCAGGGTTATTCCACTTTCACTGGCATTGTTATGTAAAAAATATGTATTTGTTTCTGTGCCCTCCCCTGTCCAGGTACCTCTGCTCTTTAATCCTGCTTTCTCAAGCCACTTCATGACTTCATTAGGTTTAAGGTTGAAACTTTCTTCTTTCCATGTTTTGCCATGATCACTGCTTCTCCAGAGTTTATCAACAGAATCCCAGAGTCTTAGAACTAAAATGTCGCCAGTGTTTTCATCCGGAATAAAGTTACTGTCAAGAAATCCAAAAGGAACTTCTATGATCTCACTCCAGCTTTTACCCCCATCCTCACTACGTCGCAAGTGCCCCGGGTTGGGTTCAGGATGATAAGGCCTGTTTCTCAGGATAAGAACCGTACCATCGGTTGCAACGGCAAGGTATGGTTCACGCACATTAATGCTGTCACTGAAAACCAGATCCTGGTAAAAGAACGGCTGTCCAATGAAAGATGCAAGATTTCCTTCTGCGGGCTTACCTGTTGCAGGGATAATCAATGCTTTTTCTTTTACTGTCGTTTTGCAGCCGGTCGTAAATACGGCAAAGAAAACAATAATTAAAACTCCTGAATATTTTTTCATTTTTAATTTGTATTATTTGTCAGATAAATATGACATATTTTAATAATCATCATTTTTTTAATTTCCTGATAATCTCGACACAAGCTTCGGTAAAAATTCCCACATCCACTGAATATGATATGTACTGCACGCCAGCATCTCTCCAGTTTTTTGCTGACGATAGTGTATCGGTAAAAGTACCCACAATGATATCCCGCTTTTTTGCCTTATTAACGATTAATTCCATCTCTTTTATTACAGCAGGATGATTAACCTGACCCGGATAGCCTAAAGATTGGGAAAGATCATAGGGCCCTATAAATATTATGTCATATCCTTCCATCTCAAGAATTTCATCAAGATTTTCAATGGCTTTCCTGCCTTCCAATTGCAAAATAATCATCGTTTTATTGGCCTTGGGAAGGTATCTGTCAAATGGAACGGATGAATATGATGCGGCTCTTACAAATCTGCAAACTCCTCTTTGTCCCACAGGAAAATACTTTGCCGCATTAATACATGCTTTGACCTCAGCGGCAGTTTGGATTTGAGGTATCTGAACTCCAAAAGCTCCGGCATCCAATACTTTTGATACAGATATATCTCTTGAATCTTCAGTTCTTACAATGGGAATGATCCCGGAGACAACAGCCCCGCGAACCAGGTTCTGGAGATTCTCAAAAGAAACAGGCCCATGTTCCATGTCGAGAATGACAAAATCGAATCCTGCATATCCTGCTATTTCCACAAAAGCCGGATCAAGGGTTTTCATAAAAGGACCATAAACAACCTCACCGGCCTTTAATTTATTCTTAAAAGTATCAAGCATCGTTAAAATTATTAAATAAATTGGAGAATAGTATAAAACAATTGTTGTTAACGATTATTTAATGCGTTAAAATTATCTTCTTTATAAAAACTGTCTTAAAGCAATTACCCCTGTATAAGCTATAAAACATGCAAAGATTAAAGCACTTATCAAACCTGTATTCAGCAATAATCCGGGTTTATGGTCACCCATCTCTTTTTTGTTGTTTATTAATATTAAGATAGCTCCGATGACAAACGGGAGAACAAATACAGCCGAAACCTGGGTGACAATTTGTGCAACAATGGGATTAGCCCCTGTTACAGGAACTGTGAGTCCGATTAATGCCGCAATTGCTGTTAATACCTTAAACTGTTTAGATTTGGTGTCTAATTCACCTTTTTTGTAATCTGCAATTAATAAAGGGGCAACCATTAAAATGGGAAATACTGAAGATAATCCTGCACTCAGTGCTCCTACAATAAAAATAGCTACAGCATATTTGCCGACAAGGGGTTCAAGTGTATAAACCATATCAAGCACCTTATGGATCACTTTGCCTTCATGAAAAAGTGCTCCTGTTGCAGTAACCATAATAGACCCACTGATAATAAACATCAGGATGGCAGAAGTCAGGGCATCTCTGGATTGTTCCCTGGTATTATTGATCCCCCATCCTTTCCCTTTCATCAATAAGGGTCTTACGACAAAAGTAGGCGCTGCCATAGTGGTTCCGACGAAAGCAGCCACCAGCAGTTTACCACCCGGAACCTGTGGAATGGAAGGAATAAATCCCCTGGCAATTTCACCAGGTGACGGGAGAACAATAAACATGGAAACAATAAATGAAATACCCATGATAGTCACAAATATCACCAGTATCTTCTCGAAAAAAGAATACTCTCCAACCAGCAGCATCGCATATAATGTTGCAATCAAAAATACAGCTATTCCAAGAACAGCCAGGTAATTTCCAGTATTATCAGAAGAAAAAAACAAGCGAAACAATTCGAAAAGTGCGTTGGAGGTTAGTCCCAATATACCCGACAGGCATGTCCATTGAGCCAAAACGACACCTATTATAATTAAAATGGCCAGTATATTCCCATATCTGATTTTCCCTCTTATACTGTGCATGGCCGTTTCTCCGGTTACCACAGCATATCTGCCATAAGCTTCCATTAAAACCCAGGAAAAAAGCACACTCAGAAATAGCACCCAGAGAAGCTGCATACCAAATTCACTTCCGGCTTTAATCATTGAAGTGACGCTTCCCGTGCCAATAGTATAGCCAATACAGAAAATGCCAGGACCAACAGCCAGCATAATTAGCCAGATACGTTTGAAAATGTTGCTCTTCATGCGTTGATTATTTGAAATAATAATATATCTGTCACAAAGGACGCACGGCCGTGCGTCCCTACCTACTTCCCCCCTTGCTCACAACCCGCCTCCGCTGAAAAACTTCAACCATCTTTATGGCGGAGCAGGGTACTACATCGTCTTCCGTAAAGCTGGTCATAAGAATATTCTGATCACTTCTGCGGTTATAATCATAAATTATATAAATATTCCCATCTTTCGTCTGCTGTCCGTCCGGATAAGAAACTCCTTCTCTTTCATCCAATAATAGCCCTTGTGACCAGGAATGGCCGTCATCCTTTGAAATGAATGCCATTAAATGGGAACGTTCCGTTTGCATAGTAATGGGACCATGCTTCACCAGTAAAAGGTTTCCTGAATTAAGGCGCCTGATAAAAAAGCGGGCACTCGGGTGCTGAATATCAGAAGGGACAAGAGAGCTCCAGGTTCGTCCCCGGTCATTGGAGATACTCTCTCCAATGCCATACCTGGTACGTACCAGCATCCACAGTGATCCATCGTTTCGTTCCACGATCATGTGTTCGTCATAACGCCTCACATCAGCGGGGACATCTGCGGCACCTCTTACCTGCCATGTTTTACCCCGGTCACCGGAAATCACTATTTGTGCACTTCCTTCTTTCATCCTCCAGATAGAAACAGGAAGTGCCCATTCACCATCAGAAAGAACTGTTGGCTTACACATCATTACACCATCGGTAAGTCTTTTTGGCTCCGGCCATTTTATGTTATCCTTATCGGGATCTTTAACAGTTAAAGCCCAGACTCCTGCCGATGTTCCTTCAGTAATTAATGCCCAGGTAGTTTGGGATGCTTTAGCTGCCTGTGCCCAGAAAATCCATAGTTTCCCATCCGGATCAATCCATACTTCCGGATCATATGATCGTACCGGACCAGTACCATCCGGATCGATAACCAGAATCTCCTCCCAGGTATGGCCCATGTTATCACTCTTCGCTACTACAACATAATTATTAAGATCTTCCCCCGGAGTGATCCCCGCATACCATACAGCAAACATTCGTCCTTTTTCAGTAATGGCAAGACTGGGAATGCCGGTAAATTGCCTGCTCTCAGGCGTGTAATTTAAATGGGCAGACGGATTTTGGATTAATTGCGGCGAGATATGGTGTGATCTGTCATCCTGTGCTTGGGAATGAGTTGTTGTAATCACCATAAAAAAAATGATCACGGCATATAGCCGGAATAAATTGCCATGACAGTTCAGTTGAAATAGCTGAACCCTGAAATTTTTCTTCAGTTTGAGTTTTGTCTTTGTCTGATGCATAATAGAATAGTTCGTTAAACTTTTATATCGAGCTGATAATGTGCATTTTAACAATCAGAATATAAATTACCTATGTTGTTGATATATAATATTTTGCGCCTTGGCGCCTTTGCGTTTTTTTTAATGAAACGAACTATTGATAATAGAATCTGATATTAAATTCCTACATATTTACCCTGTTTATGGTCTTTCCTTCTAAAAATGCCTTAAGATTTTCGACCGCTATTTTCATTAGTCTTTCTCTGGCTTCTCTTGTTGCCCATGAAATATGCGGAGTTATGATGCAATTTTTAGCTTTAAACAGGGGATTATCAGAGGAAGGGGGTTCAACCGAAAGAACATCCAGGCCTGCACCTGCAATAATCCCTGTATTCAAGGCCTCAGTCAGATCGTTTTCAACAACAACAGGACCCCGGGAAGTATTTATTAAAAATGCGGATCGCTTCATCTTATTCAGACTGTCTTTGTTTATGAGCCCTTTTGTTTCGGCGGTTAACGGACTATGTAAAGTAACAATATCCGATTCAGACAGGACTTCAGTAATCTCCGCCCACCGGAAATTCTTTCTTTTTGATTGATCCGTCATATGTTTGTCAAATCCCAGAATATTCATTCCAAAGGCTGTGGCAATATCACCCACTTTCTGACCTATGCTTCCAAAACCAACAATACCCATTGTCTTCCCTGCAAGTTCAATCAGGGGATAATCCCAGTAGCAAAAATCCACCGACTCAGCCCATTTGCCCGACATCACTGAATCACTGTGCCGTTGAACGTGCTGACATAGTTCCAGTATCAATGCAAATGTCATTTGCGCAACGGAATCAGTCCCATAAGCAGGTATATTGGTAACGACGATACCCTGTTTCTTTGCTGCTTCAATATCTACCACATTATAACCGGTGGCCAGCACACCAACATATTTTAACCCGGGAAGTTTCTGAAATTCATCCTCCCCAAGGGCTATTTTATTTGTGAATAAAATATCTGCTCCTGCTGAGCGCTTTATGATCCCGTCATCAGGAGTTCTGTCATAAACAGTCAGATCACCAAGCTTTTTCAATTCATCCCAGCTTAAATCTCCGGGATTTAAAGTATAACCATCAAGTACTACTATTTTCATTTTTATTCCTGTTTGCGTATGCAACTCCAGTTGGGTTTCATAACTTTTTATACTGTCAATACTTCTTTAAATTTAATTAACAAGCACTATCATCAAATCCATCACATTGGTTTGTGTCGGGCCGGTGATTATCAGCCCGCCTTCCTTCTTAAAAAAATTATACGAATCAAAATCGCTAAGATATTTCTCAATATCTAATCCAAGGTCTCTTGCATTTGGTAATGTGAATTGATCAATCACAGCACCGGCAGCATCTGTAGGGCCATCGGTCCCGTCAGTACCTCCTGATAAGAATGTGACCCCCTCGATTCCATCCAGCAACCTGGCTGAAAGCAGTGCCAGATGCTGGTTCCGTCCGCCTGACCCGGTACCGCTTACCTTAACCGTTGGCTCACCGGAAAATAATAAACAGCAATTTCTATCAGGACTACTCTTATTTATATCCATAGTCTTTTCAACAATATAATCTGCCACATCATTTACGTCTCCATCTATTTTATTTGAAATTATTTTTGTCTCATATCCGAAAGATTCAGCCTTCTCCTTTGCAGTCTTTAGCGCCAGCGAATTATTCCCTATTATAAAATTACTCGTATTCCTGAAAACCTTGTCAGATAATTTAAGTGTCTCGGGGCGTTTATTATAAAAACCCTCCTGAAGCACCCTGTAAATTTTCTCAGGAATTTCTTTCTCAACATTATACTTTCTGAGTATCGAGATAGCATCAGCAAAGGTTGTGGGATCGGGAGCCGTTGGCCCTGAGGCGATGGCTTCCAGCGGATCGCCAATGACATCCGAAAGGATCAGACTAACAATTCTCGCCGGATAAGCTGACTTTGCCAGTTGCCCGCCCTTAACCCTGGAGATATGTTTACGGATACAATTTAACTCAGTAACATCTGCACCGGATCTTAATAAGACATTATTAAGCTGCTTTAAATCGTCAAGAGTACATCCCTGTGGGACATCAACCTGGAGTGCGGAGCCTCCTCCTGAAATCAAACATATTACCAGATCGTCCTTTCCTGCCTTGTTTACAATCGACAGTATCTGTTCCGTTCCCCTGATACCATTCTCATCCGGCACAGGGTGTCCTGCTTCAGTTATACCGGTATATTTCAGGGGAACAGAATGATCGTACTTGGTAATAACATGACCCGCCGTAATTCTGTTTCCTAAAACAGATTCTACTGCCCGTGCCATGATGGCACTCGCTTTCCCCATTCCAACAATATAAATATCCCTGATAACCGAAAGATCATAAGTCATGCTCTCTATTCTTAGCATATTATTTTCCAGGGAAACAAAGCGATTGATCAGGTTGTCAGGTTTCACGCTTTCTACACCGGCCAAAAATATGTCAACGGCTGTTTTTCTGTTTTTCATTTATAAACCATTAGAACATACCCGGAGCCACAAAATAAACTAATATCAATCCTATTATCCCAACAATAAAAGCGGCAAAAGACATTGGAATAAGGTTTCGTTTGATCAGCACTCCTTCAACTCCGATCAATCCCACCGTAGCACACGCGGCAATAACATTATGCACACAGATCATATTTCCCAGCGCAGCTCCGACATTCTGAATACCCACCACAATGACCCTGGAAATTTCCAGGTTTTCTGCCACAGAATACTGGAAAAGTCCAAACAGCATGTTGGAAACCGTATTCGACCCGGCCATAAATGAACCCAATGAACCGACAAAAGTGCTCACTACCGGCCAGGCCCCCTGAAATATCTGCGACATATACTGGGCCATAACTATAGGCATGCTCAGGTAGTGTTCCGGATTTTCCCCCGATACCATCATCACTCTTACCAGGGGAACTGCAAAAATCAAGGCTATGAACGGCCCTTTTATCCTCTTCAACGCATCACCCCATGCAATGCTGACCTGCTTTCTGCTCATGCCGAACATCGGTATGCATACAAGGGAGATAAGCATAAAGGGCATTATACCTGGAATATTTAACGGATCAAATTCCGTAACTACACTCGTGCCAAATAACTCAGGTGACCTGAACACTACCGACTTTATCCATGCATTGAAGGGTAAAAACCTTACACGCGTTAGTACCAGGATAAGACCTATAAGTATATATGGTGACCATGCCTTGAACAAGCTGAGACCTGTTTTCTCTGTATTTGCTGTAACTGTGATGGATCCGTTCCACTCTGAATCCCACTCTGCCCTGTCAGGAAAATCCCACGACTTTTTGGGTACAAGAAAACCTGCCCGTGTAGTTGAAATAAGTACAGCAAGTCCTATCAAACTACCCAGCAAACTTGGAAATTCAGGCCCTAACAACAGGGCAACTGTTACGTACGGTATAACAAAACACAAACCTGCAAAAATCGCATAAGGCCAGATGGCAAAGCCTTCCTTAACACTCCTGTTCTTTCCGAAAAACCGGGTAAGCATAACTACCATGATCAAGGGCATAAGGATTCCCGGCGTGGCATGTTGCAAAGCCGTCCATATCCCCAGCTGATGAATGAACCAGCTGAAACCTTGTCCCTGTTCCGCAAGGGTGGTAAGTATATCCGGGGTATTCAGTGTCGTACCCAATCCAATTAATACCGGAGTTCCCACTGCACCGAACGATACCGAGGTGCTGTTCGCTACCAGCGCTACCATAACAGCCCCCATGGCAGGAAATCCCAAAGAAAGTAACAAAGGTGCTGCTAAGGCAGCAGGTGTGCCAAAGCCTGCTGATGCCTCGATAAAAGAACCGAAGAACCACGCAATGATTATCGCCTGAACACGCTTATCCGGAGAAATAGATAAAAATCCCCTGTTAATGGTAGCCAAAGCACCGCTTTCTCTAAGCGTAAACAGTAAGGATAATGCACCAAAGACAATAAAAAGGATCTTCAGTGCTATTACCATGCCATTAACACTGGAGGCCAGCACCCATGCCGGCGGCGTCTTCCATACAAACAGCACTATGGCTGCTGCAATGAAAAAAGCAATGGGCATAGCTTTGGTGGCAGGCCATCTGTAGCCTACCATTAAGATAAATATAACAACAATAGGTGTTACGGCTAATAAAGCAAGAATTCCATCTGACATTGAAATAAAAATTTAAGGTTAGTATATAAATTTAATATTTAAAAACCGCACAGCGGTTGGTTAATAATATATTTTTTCTACGGCTTTAAAAATATCATCAAACCTCACGCTCATCTCTGTATTGATGCTGAATAATTAACATCTTATAATTTTCGTCAAGATGCCGGGATATATTTGCTTTATTGGCAAATCCTATAAAAGGAATATTGACCCGATCGCAGATATCCTTTACTATCTGCTGCGCTGAAAGCACCTCCGAATGATCACGCTGCATAGGATATCCTGCAAACATACTATAATCTGCCGGATCAAACAAGACTGCCCCCTATTCCGGGAACCTTTAAAATCTTTTTTATATTTGCCACACCTTCAGGAGTTTCAATCTGAATTGCTGCCATGAGATCCCCCTGTGTATTTAAAGGCCACAGGTCTTTAGCCTCCATCAGAGCCATCGCTGCAGATGGATGTAAGGCTGCAAACCAGACTCCTGTCGCCAGCTGATTTACCTCCATCCGGGAAATAACTTTGTTTAAATGTAAATAGTCTACCGGCTGTGAAAATATCACGCTTGCAAACATTACGAAAATTGACATACTTATAAATCTTTTCATCTTTCCTCCATTATTAAGTTCTATATAATTATGACGTTTCCGCTTCAGGTACGAGTTTCAAAACTGCTAACTTACGAAAAATTTTAACCCTGTGAAATGTCGCATAGTTGGCATCATGCTGGTCCGGAGCACTAATGCTTGAACCTGTTATAACTACCAGGTCGTCCCCGTCAATTAGCGGTGTAGCATAAATAAACGACTAACCAATGCTTTCACCCTGGACGATGCAACTGGTCTGGAACCAGTTCAATCCATCCAGACCATAAAACAACATTAAAAACCTGCGGTGGTTTCCGCCATGACTTAACCGGCTATCGTCTTTGCTGCACCAGTAGAATGTATTCTGGCTGTCAACCACCAGATTAGCAGTAGACCAGAACATCTGCGATATCTCATCCCATAAAATAAAAAATTTATCCTGTCCTCCCCGGCGGAGATGATACTGTATGAATTTAACACTAAGTCTTTCCCCGGCATCCTACCTCTCTCAGAGTCACTTCGCGCACAACAACAGGTAAAACCGCAACAAACAAACCATCAGGCATACGCGCCATACCAAAGCCTTCAACATAAATCTTCCGGTCAGGATTGTGAAAAACCGTTACATAATCCTGGGCAAGGGGAACTGTTGCAGGAACCGTTATCTGAGAAACAGTATTATCCCGCGAGGGGCAGGCTGCCGGAATCAGACACAAACCTGCTCCTGCGGCGCCTGTCATTTTTATGAAGCTTCGGCGAGTGGCGTTGGTAGTTTCTTTTTTGTGAATATTCATTATAGTATGGTTATTAATTTTAATCAGTAGTAACCGAGTAATATATCTAGATTTTAATGAGATTAACTTCGTTAATATCATATTATTTAGTCGGACAGTAGTGATTGTAAACGTGATATCCGGATTAATTGCATATTCCTAATTACCTTAGAAACCCTCTCTTAATCTGGAAATTGTATAGCAATCTTTGTTATTAGCTTGTTAAATCTAATGTCACTCACATTAAAATAAATCATCCCTAAAATCAAACCACAGTTTTATCGCATAATTTTCGTCTCCGTTGTGCGTTTTAAAATATCCTTTTTGGCTTTTTGGCCCAAGTGCCTTGGCTTGTTTAAACTTGGTGCCGATAGCCGGAATTTCATATAAAAATGATATGTCACCTTTGGGAAATGGAGGATGTGTATCACCTGCCACATGTTTCGGTTCTTCGGGTTTAAATAGCTGAAAATAAAGGTTAGGTGTTTCCGAGATAACAGTGAAATCCGATTCTATAGTCTCAATAGTAACCCAGTACAGATTACCATGATATCCTTTAAATTCCGGGTAAACCAAATTGTTGAAGGTTTCCCCTGTAACTGTGTTGTTGTATGCTTTTCCCCAAACCCCGAAATTGCTGCCTTTCAACCGGTTTTTCCACACACGGTAAGGCCCGCGGCCCATCCATTTTACATGGGTACATTTTTCTTCGGGATAATTGAATGAAATGCCGATAAAATCGACATTGTTGATTTCCCTTTGCAGCGGAGAGGCTTCCAATTTTAGCCATCCGTTTTTATGCAGCGTCCAGATCATTTTGCCGGGGTAATTATCTGTTGAAATCTCAAAAACGAGATTTCCTTCGGAATCTTTTTCCCACTGGGTTCCTGTGATTTTTGAATCTACACCTGCTGGCACCGGACCGCCATTCAACGACAATTCGCCTTTTTTATTTTTCACTGTAAGCAATGTTCCATCAGCTTTTGAAAATGAAATTTCAAGTCCGATAACCGTTGCCGTTATAGCATTCGTGTTTTCCTGAACGCTGATTTCATATTCTTCTGAAGTGGAGTTTGCATCCATTTCAGCAGCTTTCTCCCAAGTTTGTAACAGCGGCCAGCTCCATGTGTATAATTCGTAACCCTGATGGTCGATTGCAGTAAACTGAAAAAAATCGGCTGTTTGCAGTGCCTCCTGGCAATTGATTTCCACCATACCCGTTTCACTGGGTTTTACATAAGGACTTTCTAAAATTCCGCTGCCGGTTACTGTTTCTTTTGTACTTCCAATTTCGGTTTTTATGGCTTTCCAGCTAAAACTGCAATCTGCCAGATTGGTGTAAATGAATTTGTTTTTCAGGAATAGTCTGCCATTCCATTGCCGGTTAATGGTAACCGGCTTAATCTGCACCGGTGACCAGATTTCTTTTACTGTGTAAAAGCTGCCCTCTTTTTCACGGTGCGGGCCTAAAATTCCGTCGGGAGCATGATTACTGTCGGCATCGTAAACCGTTCCGTCCAAATCGGTGCGCAAAATAGCTTCGTCGGCCAGCACCCACAAAAAGGCACCGGTATGCAATGGCGAAGTTTCATAGTTGCGCCAGTAATCTTCAAGCCCGGCGCCATGTCCGCCGTCGTAGAGTCCGTGCAGCAGTTCAGTAGCCATAAACGGATCGTTTCCGTTTCCAAACCGGCCAATGGCGTAATCGTACGCCGGGTAGTGGTGTGTGTCGGCACCGTTGCGCAGCAGCCACGGATACAGCACCGGCCGTTTCTGAATGTCGTATTCATGAAACTCTTTTTCGTTGGTAAAGTCCCAGCCACCTTCGTTCCCATGGTTCCAAATTACCACACAGGGATGATTTTCATCTTTCATAATAGTTTCCTTTACCAGCTTTGGCCCCACAATAGTATCGTAACTATCCTGCCAGCCGGTTACTTCATTCATCACAAAAAGACCAAGGGAATCACACAGTTCCAGGAAACGCTTATCGGGCACATAATGAGAACAACGCACGGCATTCATGTTCATCTCCTTCATCAACCGGATGTCGGTCAGGTGATGCTCTTCGCTCAGCGCACGGCCAGTTTCGGGCCAAAACGAATGACGGTTCACCCCCTTAAAAATCACTTTTTCGCCATTGATGTAAAAACCGTCATGTTTTCGCAATTCAACTGTGCGGAAGCCAATCCGTTCGGTTACTTCGTGTAGCAGTTCATCTCCTTTTTTCAGACTGATTTTCATGTTGTACTGATGAGGAAACTCCGGATTCCACGCGTTTACATTTTCGAATTTTCCGGAAATCATTTTTTTAGTTGTTCCTTTCGGAAATTTGTCCTGAATCCTTTCTCCTATTTTGTTCCCTTTTAAATCAAACAATTCAACCGAAACGGAGTAATCTGATTTCGATTCATTCAGTACAATCAACGCTTTATATGAACCGTCAGCTATGGCATTGATGGCTGAACGCGAAAGATGGATTTCGGGTAAAAGCTCCAGGAAAACCGGACGGAAAATACCGCCGAAAATCCAGAAATCGGCCTGACGTTCGGCTCGGTTTACGGATTCGTTGGAAGAGTGTTTGGCCACATCCACTTCCAGCAGGTTGGTCTGGCCGTATTTCAGCAGTTTGCTGATGTCGTATTTAAACCGGTAAAACGCACCTTGGTGTATTTCACCCGCTGATTTTCCGTTGATTTTTACCTGGGTATCGGTCATTGAACCATCGAAAACGATATTAACCGTTTTGCCTTTCCAATCGCGGGGAACTTCAAATTTATGCCTGTACATTCCGTGTTCTTTGCCAAGCTTTTTATTTTCATTGCGCCAATCGTGGCCGTAGTTATAAGTTCCAAAACCATGCAATTCCCAGTTCGAAGGTACAGGAATTGTTGTCCACTCTCCACTATTACGCCCGTCGGTGCAGTAGAATTCCCAGTCCACTGTGTTAGCTGCATCGGTTCCTGAGAGGTAAACGATTTCGGTTTGTTGGGGGAAAGCTTTTACTGATACTGTAAAAACTAAAACTACAAAAATGGCTATATACTTCATGAAAAATAATTTAAATGTTATATTAATAAAACTAATTGATTGCCAGAATATTAACCGTTGGCATTTGGGCATCAACATCTTTTCTCCAGGAATCCAGTTTATTTTGAAGTTCCAACGCAACTGTTCTCAAACTATCAGCAAGATTTACAGACTCTCCAATATCATTTTCCAAATTATACAGTTCAACTGCTTTCCCCTTGTCTCCCAGTAAACTATCTTCATACCATTCAATTAACTTCCAGTTGCCGCTCCTGATTGCTCCCGCCGGTTTCATGCCGGAACCGATATGATAATGCGGATAGTGCCAGTAGAAAGTATCGTGAATTTTTTCCTCCGGATATTTTAAAACCGGAACAAAACTTTTCCCGTCGATTTTAGTTGATGACTTAATTTCCGCCATTTCCAGGAAAGTCGGAAAAAAGTCGATTGAATTTACCATAGAATGTGATTGTGCTCCTGGTGCAACAACATTTTTCCATTTTACGATCAACGGAACCCTGATTCCACCTTCGTAAAGCCAGCCTTTCCCAGCTCTAAAAGGTGTTTGAGCGGCATATCTCGATCTTCCTCCGTTATCGGAATAAAATATTACAATTGTATTTTCTTCTAGTCGCAATTCTGAAATCTTATCGAAAATCCGGCCGCAACTTTCATCCAAGCGCTCTATCATAGCAGCAATTATTGGATGGTTTTCCGCTTTGTCAGTTTCTTTCATCTGTTCATACTTCTGAATCGTTTTCTGTCTTTCTGCCAGCGGATCGTGTATGGTATTGTGTGAAACAAAAAGAAAAAACGGATTTGATTTGTTCCGTTCGATAAAATCAATTGATAAATTGGTTATTGTATCAACATTATGCGCATCATTTTCAGCATCCTGCCAGGGTTGAAAAAGTTCTCCTTCAGGTTTGCAGGTAACAAAATACTCATCAAAACCCTGTTTGTCCGGATTATAAGGTAAACTTTCGGGCGGTATTTTAGCCTGGCTCAAATGCCATTTACCAAAGTGTGCAGTATTATATCCGTTTTCTTTCAAAATTTCAACAAATGTCACTTCCTCCAAAGGCAAAAACTTCTGCCATTCAGGTTGGCTTAACGGGTAATCATCCCTGGTATTTCCAGCGATATAATCGGTTAGATGCAAACGTGCAGGATATTTACCTGTCATGATACTGGCACGGGTTGGGGAACAAATTGCAGCAGCTGAATAAGCATTTGTAAAGCGCATGCCTTTTGCTGCCAATTTATCAATATTCGGCGACGGGTAATATTCACTTCCGTTGCATCCTAATTGGGAATACCCCATATCATCAGCCAGAATGAAAACAATATTGATATGGGTTTTTCCCTCTTTGGCACAACTTCCTAAAAGCCCGAACACGCTTATTCCTAAAAAAATTTGTTTGACATTCATTTTGTATAATTTTCAAGTGAAAATAACAGTAAAACTTATAATTCCCATTTTTTCATTAACCAACGTGCAATCCGTTTATCATATCCGGTTGTACCTTCAATTGAACTTTGTAACACATTTATAACTCCACTTACTATTTCCGGATTTGTTTCCTCAATGCAGTCAATGGCATTCAGCGCATGGCAACGTGCAAATGTTGGGATTCTCAAGCACTGACAGCAACGCTTCTTTTGCAGCCTCTTTTTCGCCCAGATTGTAAAGGGCCTCGGCAACAACGGTAACTACATTGGCAGATTCCTCGTTCAGTGCAGAAAGTAATTCACTTTTTGCAGGCGCTGCTTCCTTTCCCAAAATGAGCAAACCTGTTGCTCCCCAGTAACGAATGGCACTTTCGTTACTTTTCAGGAAAGATTGCAATGCCGGCAGGTTTTCCACTTTTCCGAATGTTGCTATTTCTGCTGCATCAATAATAGATTCCAAATCGATTTTCCCTGAGCGCATGTAATCATATATGGGCATTTTCCCGTCCCGTTCTATTCGGTCGGCTTCGGGAATAAATCCGGTATCTTTTATCCGGATCACCCACTCGCGGCTGGCAGCGCGCATTCTTTCCAAAACATCGGCATAAGCAGGGTCTGCAGCCAGATTGTTTATTTCCCACGGGTCGTTTTCCGTGTCGTAAAGTTCTTCCACCGGTTTGGTGTTCCAGAATATGCTCTGTGTTTCGTTGCATTCCCCTTTCAGGTAAGCCTGTTCCCACGAACGGATTGATGACGCCCGCCACAAATATTCCAGGTGCTGGCCGTAAATCCTGAAAGGCATATAGTTGCGGATATACCGGAATTTGTGGTCGCGTACTGCCCGGCTCATGTCGTAACGTTCATCCATTCTTCCCCTGAACATGTAGGCATATTGCGGGTCTCCGGTTTTTACTATTTCCGATTTTGGGTAATAACTGCGCATGTGCTGGTTTCCTCCTGAGCTGGCATAAATTCCGGTAATAATGGTATTGCGGGCCGGAGCGCAAACCGGTGCATTGGCATAGGCATGTGTGTATAAAAATCCTTCGGATGCCAGTTTGTCGAGGTTGGGCGTGGTGGCAAACGAATCGCCGTAACATCCCAGCAGTGGACTGTTGTCTTCGCTGGTAAGCCACAAAATATTTGGCAGTTCTTCGGGAATTTTTTCGTGGCAACCCGATAATGAAAAGGCTGCTATGGCTGCAAGTCCGAAAATGGAAAAACAAGAAAGGCTTTTTTTATTCATTTTTTCTAATTCTAATTAAGTGCGAATTGAAATGCATATAACTTAGCCGACCGCATTTAAATATACTGACATGAGCTGTTTTAGTAAGCCCGGGGATTTTGGGCTGGTCAATTTTTATCCGGTTACGTGGGGGGTTAATCTGTAACGAAATACCGTTTGAAACATCAATAAATTTTTTATCAATAAATAGTTGTTTCCGATCACCGACATGGATTGGATCACCACCCCCCATTTCTCGCTGAGCCTGTAAACTCCCTGGCGTAAGTATTAGTAGAAATACCCAAATCAGGTAGCTCAAACTACAAAGAATATTGGTTTTGTTTTTCATGAATTTCCTCCATAATTTTTTTGACTTATTTTATTTCATTCTTAAATAATTTTCAATTTCTAATCATGGAGTTAACTGACTTTTAGAAAGAGTCAATTCATAAAATACAGTCCCCCTCCTTTCGCTGATCAATCTGAAAGTAACTTCGGGATCAGGTATGGTCGTGTCAAATAAAAACTCACCAAAAGCGTATTCACTGCGGAGTCCAAAAAGTTGTGTATTCCAATCAGGCTGGATAGGAGAAGGTCCAACCCTGCCTCCCAGGCTTCCTACTTCAAATTCATAAAAACTAAAGCCTGACGGCCTGGGAATACTGAATCCCCGGGTTCCGTGACGGTCACCTGAAATTAATAAAACACCCCCTATTTGGTTTTTCTCTATCAGCGTAAATATCTTTTCACGGCCTTCCGGATCAAATTTCCCCCATGAATCTTTGCCCTCCTGAACGTAATCGCTCCACATGGTCCCACACGACAATATGATGAAAGGACCTTTACAATCGAGTAATTGCTCTTCCAACCATTGCATTTGTTTATCGCCAAGAAAATTTCCTTTTTCCCGAAAGTACCTGTTATCAAGCATAATTACATCGGCAGGACCTATTCTTGTTCTGAAAAACACACCTCCATCTTTGCCTGCAATTCCATAAGGAGGGTTATTCCACGAACTTCTGAATATGGAACAGACTGCTTCTTTGTCTTTTTTTGTACATCCGTCCGGAATATTGTACAAATCATTATCAAAATAATCATGGTCGTCCCAAGTTGCATATACAGGTAACGATGCTGCAATCCCTTTCCATGCATCGTGTAAATCACGTAAAAAATAGTCTGCACGGTGCAGTGCAATGTTGTTATTTCTGTCCTGTACCGCAATATCACCTCCAAGCAAAAGGGCCATCGGGTTTCTTGCCATTATCTGATCGGCCAGTTCCTGGTTGCACAAACCCCACCGATGGGAGCATGTCCCAAAAGCAATCTTTGTTTTGGCTGGGGCTGCATTATCTGGAGATGTTGTAAAACGGGTATATTCATTATTAATAATCTGATTCCCATTTACCAGTACTTTATATTGATATTTTGTGGCTGGTTCAAGTCCTGATACCTTTACTACTGCAACAAGGTCGGATGCAGCAGTGCTGTATTCCGGTCCAAAGGTTTGGCTCATTTCTTCATTGAAAACATATATTTCCACATAGGAAGGATAAAGCGTACGAACCCAAATATCTAAGCTATTCGGGGAAACATTTCCCAGCATAGGTCCTCCAGTAAGGATGAGACTATTTTTTTCACATAATTTGACAAATTCCAAATCGTCAGTCAAATCGGCAAATGTGGTTGAAGGATTGGCTGAAAAATGTGTGAATGCTTTTGTGTAAAGTTCATTAATTTCTTCAGTTTGTTCTTTGCAGAGGTTCAATATATGCAGGTTCCCCCGTAAATCCAAACCATTTCCTTTATTGCCCTGAGCTTTTCTATATTGTCTGAATGCTGTTTGGGCTTGCACAGTTTGAGATAAAATCATTATCAAACCAATAAAAGAGATTATTAATAAAGAAATATTTTTCATTTTTTGTAAGTATTTTAAAGAAATTCATAGTTTTTATTGATTTTTATTTTGGTGTAAGTTGGCTTTGTGTAAGGATTAATTCATAAAATATTGTTCCATTGTCGCTGATTACCCTGAAAGTAACTGTGGGATCATCAACAGTCGTATCGAAAGCAAATTCGCCAAAAGCGTCTTCTCCTGAAAGACCGAACAGCTGGTTTTCCCATTCCGGGCTAATTGGAGGAGGACCAACACGACCTCCTAAACTTGCAACTTCAAATTCATAAAAATTAAAACCCGAGGGTCTGGGAATTTTAAATCCACGAGTTCCGTGCCTGTCTCCTGAGATTAACAAAACACCTCCAATTTTATTCTCTTCAATGAGATTGAATATTCTTTCGCGCGATTCCGGATCAAACCTTCCCCACGAATCTTTTGCATTCGACACATAATCGCTCCACATTGTACCGTTTGAAAGAATAATAAAAGGCCCTTCACAGTCAAGTAATTGCTCTTCAAGCCACTTCATTTGTTCATCACCCAGAAAATTCCCTGGTTCCCTGAAATACCTTCCATCGAGCATAATTATATCAGCAGGACCTATTCTTGTTCTGAAAAATACACCTCCGTCTTTGCCTGCAATTCCATAAGGCGGATTGTTCCAGGAACTTCTGAATATGTTACAAACAGCTTCTTTGTCTTCCTTAGTATAACCGACTGGAATATTGTACAAATCATTATCAAAATAATCATGATCGTCCCAGGTTGTATAAACAGGAATCGAAGCAGCTATACTCTTCCATGCATCATGGAGATCGCGTAAAAAATAATCTGCCCGATGCATTGCAATATTATTTCTCCTGTCTTGTGCAGCTAAATCACCTCCAAGTAAAAGAGCAACCGGGGTCCTTGATTTTATTGCATCTGCCAAATCCTGATTACACAATCCCCATCGGTGAAAACAAGTTCCAAATGCAATGGATATTTTTCCCGGTTTAACTGATACTGGTGGTGTTGAAAAAATCATATTTTCATTCTTTACCAACTTCCCATTTACAAAAATTTCATACGAGTAATTAGTTTCCGGTTTAAGGCCGCGCAATGGCAATACAGCTGTAAGATCAGACTTAGGTGTACTAGCAACCGGTCCAAACTCCAACTTTTTCCCCATATTGTGAACAACTGATGTCACACTGGCCGGATATAATGTGCGGACCCATATATCCATTCCTGAAGGTGAAGCATTTCCCAACATTGGGCCACCCGTAAGAAACAAATTGTTTTCCTCACACATTTTTACGAATTCGATATTTTTTGCTAAATCGGCAAAACTTACGGAAGAATTTTCAGAAAACTTTTGGAAAGCCGTAGTGAAAATTTCCTGAATTTCAGCAGGTTGTTCGTTACACAGGTTTAATATGTGAAGACTTCCCTCCAGGTCAAGAGCTCTTGACATTTTTCCATGCATTGTTCGGATTCGGGATTGTCCGTTAACTAAAAAACTCAAAAACAAAAACAATCCCATCAAACCAAATAATTTAAAACTACTTTTCATTTCTACCATATTTTTTCATTAATATCAGAATAAGAATGAGTTTTTCTCTTTCCATCAGTTAATTCTTGTTCTATTTTATTGTATTCGTTCTTTAATTTTTCATCTCCTGATCGTTATTCTCCGAAAACATCAAATTTCTCCTCCATATCCGATTCCAGGTCGAAAAAAAACTTATTGTCAACAAGTTGGTGTTTCGAAGTACCTCATCGATTGTAACTGCATTTACGATCGGATTGCGGGAAGATTCATGGGCATTACATTGCTGTGCATAAACACCTGTAAGCAGGCAAGCCCTTGATGGAAAGCATTTTGATGTATTGTGAAATCGGATAAAACGCATCCCGGTTTCTGCAAGTTTATCGAGGTTTGGCGTTTCAATTTCACTCCCGTAACATCCAATATCTGACCATCCCAGGTCATCGGCACAAATCAAAATGATGTTGGGTTTAGGATAAGGTTCCTGAGCAATAGCATCATTTTCCAGAAGAAAACCAAATAAAATTGTCTGAATGAAAAATCTGCTCAGATTTTTCATTAAATAGCCAGAAATATTCATTTTAAAATGTTTTTAAACTTCATTCAATTGATTGTAAATATTAGAGCATGCATCATAGAAAATGCCAACATCCACTTTATAAGATAAATAAAGCAATCCCAAATCTTTCCAAATTTTTAAATCGGCAGGTGTTTCATTAAAGGTGCCTACTATTTTATTGTAACGGATTGCTTTTTTTGTTACAATTTTCATCGCATCCAAAACCTTAGGATGATTGGTTTGGCCGGGAACACCCAAAGATTGTGATAGATCGTACGGCCCGATAAATATAATGTCAATGCCTTCTACTTTTAAAATACTATCAATATTATCGAGACCTTTTTTACCTTCAATTTGAATTATGACTAGGGTATTTTCATTTGACACTTCAAAATATTCAAGCTTATTTTTAGATGAATATCCTGCAGCACGCACATAACGGCAAACGCCTCGATTGCCAAGAGGTGAGAATTTGGCAGCATTAACTGCTTGCCTGGCTCCCGATTCATTATTTATTTGTGGTATCTGAATACCCATTGCCCCAATATCAAGAGCTTTTGAAATCATTGATTCATTATTTTCACTCACCCTGATTATTGGAGTGACATTATTAAGTGTTGCAGCCCTGACTAAATTTTGTGCGGTCTCAATTGAGTTTGGCCCATGTTCTAAATCGATAATAACAAAATCAAAACCTGCAAGTCCAATACATTCAATTATGGCTGGATCGGAGCATTTGGAAAATGGACCGATGGAGAGCTTTTTATTTTTAAGATTATCAAGTAGTCTCATTTTAATTTGTTTTAAATAAATTAATTGGCTATAACAACTCCTGGAGTGCGATGATACCGTTATATGCGATAAAACAGGAAAAAATTAAGGCACAAAATAAACCAATGTTAAGAAGGACTCCGGCTTTATGCTTTCCCATTTCAGTTTTATTGTTTACGAGATAAATTATTGCACCTATTACCAGGGGAAGAACAAAAACATTGGCAACCTGGGTGGCAATTTGGGCAACAATGGGATTTGCCCCAATGATGGGTACAATCAACCCAAATACAGCGGCAATTGCTGTAAGAATTTTAAACTGTTTGGAGTTTGTGTCAAGTTCTCCATTACGGTAATCCGCGATTAATAGTGGTGCTACCATAAGGATTGGAAAAATTGACGATAAACCTGCACTTAAAGTTCCAAAAACAAAAATTGCAACCGCAAATTTACCAGCCACAGGCTCTAATGTGTAAACCATATCGAGAACCCGCGTAATAACTTTTCCTTCATGAAATAAGGCACCAGTGGCAGTAATCATTATAGAGGCACTGATTACAAACATTAATATAGCTGAAAACAATGCATCTTTAGATTGTTCCTTAGTGTTTTCTTTGCCCCATCCTTTCCCTTTCATCAATAATGGGCGGACAACAAATGTAGGTGCGGCCATTGTCGTTCCAACAAAAGCGGCCACCATAAGTTTTCCTCCAGTTACCTGAGGGATTGATGGTTTTAGTCCTGATGCTATTTCAGATGGATCAGGAAATACAATAAACATGGATATGAGGAATGAAACTCCCATAAAAGTAACAAACACAATCAGAATTTTTTCAAAAAATGAATAACTCCCAACCAGCAGCAAACCGTATAAAACAACTATTAAAAAGACTGCAATCCCCAAAACTACCCAATAATTTTCTGAGGCAGTTGCAGGAAAAAACAAATGAACCAATTCGTAAATGGCATTTGCAGATAGTCCTAAAATTCCGGTAAGGGAATTCCACTGGCCCACTACTATTCCAATTACAATAGTTATAGCCAGAACTTTCCCGTGCCGTATTTTTTTTCTGAAACTATGAATGGCTGTATCACCTGTTACCACTGCATATCTTCCGTAAGCCTCCATCAATACCCATGCAAACAAAACACTTAAAACCAAAACCCATAACAATTGCATGCCAAACTCACTTCCGGCTTTGGCCATTGCCGTAACACTTCCGGTGCCAATGGTATAGCCAATACAAAATATACCTGGACCAATAGCCAGCATCATAAGCCAGATTCTTTGTAAAATTGATATTTTTGAAGCATTATTCATTCAGATAATTTTTTAAATTTTTATAAATAATTTCAATCAATGTGAAAACTGCGTGAAGTCTTATAGCCCGAAGTCCCAACTTCATCTTTTGACCCATTGAATCCCGGACCTCCTGAAGCAACATATCCTCCACTCGCTCCTGATTCACTTTGACTTATCCAAAATGAATACAAATGACCATTTCTCAGGTGAAAGCGAAAACGTACTTTTTTACCGGAAAGGGATGACAGTTCTCTTGTACTTTTCCAATTCATTTTTTGAATAGTACTGTTTACTGAAACGGGTTGGCAATTACTGCCTGAAAATGTTTTGATCACTGAATTGTCTCCATTCAATACTTCAACTTTAAGTTCACCATTAGGACAATCTACATTAACAAACAAATATTTACCGTGAAATAAAACAGGGCGTGTTGTTAAAATACCTTCATCACCATTTGCGTACATTGAGGTAAAACCATCTCTCCGCAAAATAGCCACTCCTGTGCTGCCATGTGCATACATTCCGCTTTTTATATTAACAGGATTGCGATTTTCAGAATCTCCCTTAAAACCAGTATAGTAAAACCAAAGTTGATCTCCAACTATCGTGCAAATACCACCGACTGACTGAACGTACCCTCGATCCCAAACTCCAGGTGTTCTTTCAGCGGGGATGAAAGCTCTTCTGTCCGGTCGATACCAATGGAAGCCATCTCGGCTAAAAGAAAGCTTTAGCTCAGTTATTTTGGGAACTCCCTGTTTGCTGCATTCTTGGTTGGGAGGTCCTAAATGTATTTGATGAAAGCCAAGAATTATACTTTCGTACCCAACAGCAGACAAATTATAAAGTTGAGCTTCGTTACCAATTTCGCGATCGGGAGAATCAAGCCTGTCTGCTCCTGTCCAGAAAGAGACTTCTTTCTCATTCCACTGTGCTCCAGTTAAAAAGTTAGAATGTTCATGGTAATTCCGGGCACGACCATGTCCTCCTCGGGTACGGATACTGTATATCCATTTTTTTCGAAAAGGATTATAAAAAATAGTGCTTCTGTCTCCACATCTACCTGTGCGAACCGGTTCACTCCAATGGATTCCATCAGGAGAAACCATACAAAATCCATGATGTTCTCCATAATAGTTTGGTCCCCTGAGAAACATTTTATAACGTTCCCCCGGATCAGGAGCATCATGATCTAAAAATACAGTTGTTGAATCAGGCCGGAGTTCCGAAAGTATCTGGTTGGTACCTGTTTTAATATTCAGTTTTGGCCGTTCCCAATGAATTCCGTCTGCGCTTGTTGCATATGCCATTGTTCCTAGCCATCCGGCTTCGTACCACATCTTAAAAATTTTATCTACAGGATCCCACCATACTCCTCCATCTTTGGGGCAAGCCACGGGTAGTCCGTCATCTCCATTTTCAAGTCTTGTTTTCGGTTTCAGCACCGGATTACCTTCATACTTTAGTGCCCTGTGATATTCCCTTTTGAGATTCGTTTCTTCAATCAGAAAGTCGTCAATAAAAAACTGGCGCCCAATATCGATAGGAATTGCTTTAGGCGGATTGCACAAATAAGGAACAGGCATCGGATCATAAGAATCTGGATTCATATTTTTTGGTGGCCAAATTTCAGGCAAACGAATTCCGTTATATAGCAGTTTACCGGTGTCTGCTTCTGGTGATTTCCAATTTATACACGGAAGTATTATACTTGAAATACCTGTGTAAATCGAATTTTTAAAAAAAAGTCTTCTTCTCATATCAGTATAACCTATAAATTAAAAAAACTGTTTGTTTAAACATAAGTCACCTTGTTTTTCTCCTCCTTGACTGACAATCAATCTTCTCCCGGAGTGATTCCGGCATACCATACTGCCCACATAAGGCCATCAGGGCTAACAGCCAGACTCGATATGCCAGTAAATTGCCTGTTGTCAGGACTATAACTCATGTCCAAGGAAGGATTTACTATCAATTTGGGCAGGTCAAGAAAAGTTTTAACTTCTTGGGCTTTGGAAATATTAATGGTTAATATCAGAATGAGTAAGCCTATAACTGGTTTTAACATATTTGTTTTCATTTTATAATATGATATTTGATTAATTATTAAAAATCCAAATTGATTTTTTTTGAGCCGGTTTTAATTCCTGCAATAAGGCAAAAACTATTTGATCATGACCAATTTGGTTTAACTCAAGTCAAAAATATTTTTATCCTTAGTCTCTTGGGTATAAAATACCCTCTGATTTTCCTTTTTTAAGCTAATGGAATATACCTCTCCCATTTACTCATGGGTTGGTATTCATATTTTCGTCCTTTCTAATCGTTTTTCCGCACCAGATACCACTACCTTTTTTATAACTATATTTCCAAAAACGATGTCAATAAAGGGTTCTCCATTCTTTAATCCAACATTTCCAAAACCTGTTTCGGTAGAAATAAAACTTTTAAAATCACCCACTTTTGAATCAATAGTCAATGTGCGATCAACCGCATCGTACCATACTCCTGTCAAGCCCTGTAACATACCGTAACTTGCCAGTGCCCTTGCATACCAGTGTCCGCATTCATACTCATTAAAAGGGTTACGGATTGTGCCATCATATCTTTTTCTGCATTCGCGAACAATTTCCAGTCCTTTCTCAACCTCGCCTTTGAACATTAAGTGACTGGCAACCTGATATTCTATACCAGTCCAGACTTCATCGCTATAGACAAATGGAAGGGAAAGTTCTCCTCCTTTTGGCCAGGTACACAATAATAAACCTCCTTCATTCCCACAGGCAAAAGTTGGACGTTGCGGATTAACATGATCCATCAAATTTGTTTTCAGGTTATATTTGTGAACAGCAAGCAGGTGGCTTGTTACTTTATCGTTGTCAACAACTTCATTTAATCCGCAAACCGTTGCCATCCACATCCCCAAAATACCATCCGATATACAACCAATACCATATTGATACTTGGGACCTTCTTCTTTCAGTATTACTAAGGCTTCCGTTGAATAATTTGTTTTTTTAGACGGAGCCTCAACCGGATCGGGGGCATTTAAATCGGTCCATTTAACTTTTTGAATAAAATATTCACCATCAAAAAGTTCATTCTCCATATATTCTGCCCCTTTAGTAAGCAGTGAATTATAAAATTCGTAAGGTTTATTTAACTCTTTGCTCATTTGAATAAAAGCAGTGAGCGCTCCAAGGTAAAAGCTGGTAGACATACCGTTAGGACCCCAAAATTCAACATCATAAGTATTGTGGTGAGGCTCTTCAAGACATCCCTTGTTTTTGGGATCCCACTCATTAATACAATAATCTAAACTTTGCTTAACTGAAGGATATAACTCTGATATCCAATCAGTATTACCGCTGATTCGCCAATCCCGGTAAATTTTCATAATTCCTCCTAATTGACCATCTGCAGCAGCATGATAATTATGAACTGTTGGCGATATGGGAAGATTTGTACGAAACGTCTGATGTCCTTCCTCATTTTGACTCACTTTAAATTCCGTCTCGCGAAGGGTACGCTCAAGGGCGGGAAACAAATGCGGGATAGCCTGGGCGTAATTCCAAACATGAGTACAGGAGCCACGACAGCAACCCTTGTCGTCATTGCATCCTTCGAAAGCCCATAAGCGTCCATCCGTCTGTCGCAATACAGTAGGAGATTTAAGGATAGTCAGGTTGGCAGACACCGCTTCCAGTAATTCGTCCGGCAGTGTTGAATCAAAAAATGCGTCCCGAAATAGTTCACTTTTCTTTTTTAATTCACTTTTATGAAGATTCCAATATTTAACAACTTCATCAACATTTTTAAAACGACTTGCATACCATGGTTTATAATACGGATTAGCACACCATGCCTCTTCTTTATTCCCAGATTCCTGATTTTCCGGCCAGTTACCTATAGCGAGGTTTGTTTCAGGAAAATACCAGCAAAAATTCACAGTTATGGTTTTTTCTTCTCCCGGATTTAATGAAACCGGAACATAAATTGATGCTCCCGGTGAACGCTCGTCAACAGGTGGATTATTTACCAAATTCATTTCTTCTATATTTTTCCAAAGAATTGTCTTGGAGTCAAACCAGCCTCCCCTGAACCAGCAATAATCAATAACTGCATCATTGTTATCAACATAAATTGAAAACCCACTTCCGGTGCTTGTCTTTTCTTCATCCTCAGACTCAACTAATTTAAAACCATTCTGAGTTTTGAGAATTTGCCCTCTGTTGTCAATAAAATTCATTGCATTGTAAGAAAACACCGCTTCTATTTTTTGATTGGTGGTATTTTTAAGCTGATATTCCAATGTGCCGGAGGGTAGGCTTGAATTGTCCTCATCTGTAGGTATAAACGGGCTCCAACCAATAACAGTTACCTGAAGTGGTATATCTTTCTCTTTCAGTTCAAGTGTGGCAAAAGGGAACCGTGGCAAAAATTTACCGGACTCAAATCGGGGGAATCCATAATCTCTGTCTCCTCTTCCTTTTCCTGTACGTACAGGTCCAAATAATTTCCAGGTCGGAACGGGTGCTTCAAGTACCTTTGCCCCATTAGCATAACCTTTTACACTTATTGCTGCAAAAGCAAATGGATCATTGAAAATCTCAGGGCGGTTCCTGACAGATAAATGTGAAATAGCACCTGTACCTTCCAAACAAAACATCCCCGCACCAATTCCCCCAATCGGGAAAGCAATACGATCAAGATTCTTGCCGGTATAGTAACTGTTAAAGACATGAACCGGGGAACTGTCATATTCTGAATTGCATGAAAGAAGAAAAACTGACCAAATAAAAATTATTAAGATATTGAAACAACTAATTAATTTCATTGTATTATATTTTTAACATTTGATAGAAACATTATCTATTTTCCACATCCTCAAATTTGAGTCTTGCAGCCATTATTCCGTCTAAACCAGGTTTCAATGCTACGATATAATATTGTCCATCTTCGAATAAAATTTCGGGGGCAGCAACTGGTAGAGTGCATACTTTTCGAGAATCATCATCAATTCCGAAATACATTGGGTTTGGAGATGCATAAACTGTTGTTTGGCTATTTTCTCCATAACTTTGTGTCACGAAAAGATAGTAAAGGCCATTATCTGGAAGATAAACAACAAATGGACATTCATCTGAATACCGGGGGCTTTTCCCTTCGTAAGGTGGAGTATGCGAAACGACTACAGACTCGCTCCAGTCTTTAAGGTTCAGTGAAATCCTGCAAAATCCCCAACCATCATTTACCGGATGTGGCATATGACTTGTATAATAGCAGTAATACGTGTTTCCCCTTTTTAACACCATCGGATCCCGTGCTTTGCTGGTATTAAATATATCATGGTTGAGATGTGCGTGTTCCTCAGAAAACAAATCCGGTTGCCCGTTACCACCCAAAACGCGGGTAAAATTTTTACCATCCATGCTCGTAGCGAGGCAAATCCTTTTATAATCTCCATAAAAGAGATAATATAAATTATCCTCCTTCATCACGAACGGGGCCTGCATACCACCGGGGGTTTCACCAAGAAGGGGCTCTGCCACCCATTTAATTCCCTTTGGTTGCCAATCCGTTGAAGTAAGTGATATTCCTTCCCATCCATAAAAAAATCTTGTGGTGTATCTTCCATTTTCCTTTTCGGTTCCTGGAAATTTGGAGTCTCGTATGCAAGACCATAGTTGCCATGTACCATCTTCAGCTTGCCAAATGCCAAAATCAACAGGTTGCTGATTAGGCGAATTATATTCGCCGAGATCAGGGTTATTAGCTATTGACCACCATTCCCCGTCAATTATAGGAATTAAAATTTTATTGTCCTTCGGTTCCTGAGCTTGTGTGGAACTACTGAAAGATAATAATATCAAAGCAAGCAAGATAACGCTTGCTTTGATATTTAAACCGTGCACAATCATCTTTTTCATAATACAGTATATATAACTTAATACTTAAAAATCCAAATTGATTTTTTTAGCCGGTTTTAACCCCGGCATTAAGACAAAAGCCATTTTATAGTGGTCAATTTGGTTTAACTCCAGTAAAAAATATTTTTATCCTTTGTTTTTTGGGCATAAAATGCCCTCTGATTTTCCTTTTTTAAGCTAATGGAATGTACCTCTTCCATTTACTCTTGGGTTGGTATTCTTATTTTTCTCCTTTCTTTGTTTTTATGCCGCTTCGATGAGCTTATCAAGCTCTTCCCAATCAGCTTTGTAAAAATGACGATCTTATAATCTCAATTCCATTTGATGTCCGCTTCCGGTAATTTTGGCAGGTACTGCAACAAACCAATCGATAAACGTACGGTGTTCCTGCCGCCTGAATTTGTTTTTCTTTTGGCACACCCGCCAGCTGGCGGGCAAGTTGTAAGCAAAAACACTTAAAAACTGTTTCTTTAAACATCAGTCAACTTGTTTTTCCCCACCTTGACTAATAATTAATCTTCTTTTAAATACCTCTACAATTTTTCTATCAGAACAAATCTTGATATCATCTTCTGTAAAGCTTGCTAGCAGAATATTCTGATCACTTCTACGGTTATAATCATAAGTAATATAGATTTTACCATCACTGGCCTGCTGGCCATCAGGATAAGATATACCGGGCCGTTCATCCAGCAAAAGTCCATTTGACCATGAATAACCATCATCTTCTGAAATAAATGCCATCAGGTGTGATCGTCCTGATTTTGCACGTCCGGTTTTCATATCAACAGGTCCATGTTTGACAAGGATCAGATTTCCGGAATTGAGTCGGTAAATGAAAAAACGGGCATGAGGATGTTGTATTCTCGATGGTATTAGAGGAGTCCAAGTAAAGCCTCTGTCTGTTGAAGTACTTTCTCCTATGCCATATAAAGTCCGAACAAGCATCCACAATGAACCATCTTTTCGTTCGACAATCATGTGCTCATCATGATTGCGAAACTCTTTGGGTACAGTAACAGCACCACGCACCCGCCAGCTTTGTCCATTGTCATTTGACACAACCATTTTTGCACTTTCCTCCCAAACATGCCAATACGATACTGGTAAAACCCATTCTCCTGTTGACAGAACAACAGGTTTACACATCATCACTCCATCGACAAGCCTTCGTGGAGTTGACCATTCAGGTTCGCTTTCTTCCGGATTGGAGGTGGTAACAGCCCAGACTCCGCATCTTGTAAAACGAGAAGGTTTTATATGCTGTGCCCAAAAAATCCAAAGTTGCCCGTCCGGAGCAATCCACACTTCGGGATCGAAAGCTCTGACGGGCCCCGAACCATCAGGATCTATTACCAGAACTTCTTCCCACGTTTCTCCATTATTTCCACTTGTCGCTACAACAACATAATTATTTAAATCTTCTCCCGGGGTGATTCCCGAATACCACACTGCCCACAATCGGCCTTCAGGGCTAACAGCCAGGCTCGAAATACCTGTAAATTTCCTGGTTTCCGGACTGTATCTCTTGTCCGAGGAAGGATGAACTATCAATTTTGGCGGATCAAGAAAAGATTTATCTTCCTGAGCATTGGAAATATTAATAGATAATATCAGAATTATTAAGCCTGGGAATAATTTTAATATATTTATTTTCATTTTTTAATATGATATTTGATTAATTTCATTTCTAATGACTTTACTTATACTTTCTTTCTTAATTTAATATTCTATCTTATCTGATTAGCGGCACGTAAAATTCTTTCGTCAAGTTGTTGAAGGTTAAAACGGGTGCTGACGACAGAGTGCTTTTGACCAGGTTTATACCTCACATAAGTTGTAGCTACAATTGTTCCGTCCGGCAATATTTCAATCCCAGGGTAGCCAGTATCAGGTTCATGGCAATGAAGCAACTTTACCATATACTGGCCTTCTCTTCCGCTAATAATATCTTCATATTTCCCTACCCATGCATAAAAGTGACTCTTTTGATACTCATGATCATAACCTCTGAAAACCACTACTAAACGCCCATCTGTTGTATAAATCCCATCATGGCGACCACCCTTCAATGCCCATGGCAAACGTTTAGCGGTAGACCTTGATTCTCCTTCATCATTACTAACTGCATACAAAGAATTATCACGGGTTTGGTTCCTTATAAGCATTAAAAGCTGCTTGCCATTAGGAGATTTTATCACGGCCGGCTCACAGGCCCTTGCTCCTTCAAAGTCAACTACAGGTTTAGAATCTTCCCAAGTGAAACCTCCATCCACACTGCTACTCTGCCATATAACACCTGGCCTGCCTTGTCCTTCGCTATCTCTTTCATACCACATGATATGCTTTTTGCCACCATCGACAGCAATTATTGTTTGTGGAGCAGTCCATGCTACAAGATCATCAGATTGTAAGGGGGACCAGGTTTTTCCTTCATCTTCTGACACTGATTGAAGCAATATCCTGCTATCTTCAGTCCTGTAAAAAACAAATAAACGCGCATTCCCCTCAAGATCAACCAATCGATGTATAGTAGGGGCACCCCGACCTATCTTGTACCAGTCGTCTGGGACTTTTAACAAATCACCCCATGTTAAACCTCCATCCATACTTTTTTTTATCGCCCCCCCTTGGCCACTATGACCATAGATTTGCCAAACACAAAACATAGTTTTACCATCAGGCATAAGTACTGTATTAGGATGACCTTGCCACCCATAACCCCTTTGTATACCCCATTCCTCTTTACCCTCCAAAATTGATTGATCTCCTCCCTGTGCAATGATTACGTGCCTTTCATATTCACCAGAGATATCCAATTGAGGAATGGTAATATTTCGTAATAACTCATCAGGAACCTGTTTGATACTACTAAGTATATTTTCATCTTTTTCTTCTTCTTTTTTATTTGCCGTCAAAACTGATAAACCATAAGCGAGAATTAATGCTAATACAAATAATATTTTTTTCATGATTTTCTAATTTTCAATTTACTTTTTTAAGTATAATATGTTTCTTTTTGTAATTTCTGGAGTATATGAAGCTTGCGCCATAACCAAACACAAACATTGCTATATGCCCTAAAAGTCCAATCAAGTAAGGGTGTAAATTATAATTGAATATCCCGATATCAATTATCCCGTTTTTAGTAAGAGATGCCCATGATACTATGATAATAGTAGAGATTATTCCCATGCTTACTCCAAAAATATTTGCCTTTTTATAAAAGAATGCTAATAATACCAGTCCTACAAGACCGCCAGCAAAAATAGAAAGAGCGGAATAGTAAATAACTAAAACAGAACCGGACTGTTTTATGAGCCAGCATGCAAGTAAAAGGGATAATAATCCTATAAAAAAAACAGTAAACCTTCCTGCATTCAACCTTTTTTTATCAGAATCTTCCGGTCTCAATTTAGTATAGATATCTTTAATAAAAACTGTAGAACAACTATTTAATCCACCGGAAAGTGTCGACATCGCACTTGAAAGTAATGCAGCCAGAACTAATCCTTTAATTCCAGAGGGAAGTTGTGTCATAATAAAATATGGAAAAACACGATCGGCATTTTCCATCACTTCCTGTGGCAAAGAATGTCCTGAAAACTTATAAAAACCCCAAAGAGCAGTTCCTAAAAAGAAAAATAAACCCCATACCGGCACACAGGCTATCCCGCTAATTAATGCACCTCTTACTGCCTGTTGTGTAGTTTTAGCAGTCAAATACCTTTGTACCATAGTTTGATCAGTTGCAAAATTGTGAAAATGCTGATATAATCCATAAAGTAACATAACGAAAATTGTATCTCTTTGTAAATTAAAGCTTGGTTCACCAAGGTTGAATTTCCCGGTTTCAAATGCTTCCGAAACAATCATCTTTGGGTCAACATATGTACAAAATAAAGCAATTCCCAAACAAACCAATCCTCCGGAAATCATCAATACTCCTTGAACTACTTCTGTCCACGTAACAGCTTCGATTCCCCCTGATAACGTATATATAATAGTTATTATACCAAGTGTTATAATTAAGATATAAATATTCCACCCGGTCATAGTGTTTATTGCCAGGGAAAGAACAAAGAATATTATTCCTAATCTGGAAATGTAGTAAAGCATAAAAGATATCGCGCCATATGCCCTTATTCCATATCCAAAACGTTTCTCGAAGAACTCATACAGACTCATTCCGAGGATTTTCCTGTAAAATGGAATGATTAGATATGTTATCGGGAACATTAAAACAATGACCATAAGCGAGTTAGTGTATTGCACCCAATTTCCACTAAAAGCAACTCCTGGATTTGCCAGAAAGGTTATATTGCTTATTAAAGTGGCCATAAGTGCCATACCCATTGCCCAACCAGGAATACGCTTATTAGCAATATAATAGTCTGCAGTTGATTTTTGTCTCTTCAGAAAATAAAATCCAATTCCAATAATAATTGAGACATACCCTAATATAACACCATAATCAATATATGCAAGTTTATTCATAACATTCATTAACTCTCAATTAGTTTAATGTATCTTTTACATGACTCAGATAGGGATACAACGTCTAGCCCTAATGCAATAAAATTAAATCCAGCTCTTAATGCCCATTTAACAGTATCTTCATCAGGTCTTATTATGTGGAAACCTGCCGGTTTCGATTTCTTTTTACACAAGCCAAGGTATTTTTGAAAAGCTGTTATCATTTCTGTACTCTCCATATCCCCTATTTTGTTATATGAGCCACTCAAATCCAGCGGACCTATAAAAACCCCATCGATACCATCAACTTCAAGAATATTTTCTAATTCATCAATAGCATTTTTATGCTCAATCTGTGCAATAATTATTACCTCGTTATTTGCTCTATTAACATATTCATTAAACTCTTCTCCAAATTTATTCGCTCTTGAATATCCATATCCTCTCATCCCTATTGGAGGATACTTTGAAGATTTAATTATTGAACATGCTTCTTCTACCGAATTTATCATAGGTATTATCAAACCTCCGGCTCCAGCATCAAGGCACCTTCTTATCCAAATATCATCGTTTTTTGGCAATCTTGCCATCGGTAATATTTTAGAAGCATCAATAGCTCTGAAGATATTTGTCATGGTTTCAATATCAATTACACCATGTTCAAGATCCACACAAATCCAGTCAAAACCTTGACAGGCCATAATTTCAGCAACCATGGGGTGCCCAATTTGTATCCACCCTCCGAATGTAAACTCAGATCTTTTTATTTTCCTTCTGGTCTCATCAATTTTATTCATTTTTGTAATATTTCAGGATTAATCAAATTCATTTCATTAAATTTCCTATTTTGGGCTAATTTTATATTATCCAGACAACACTTGGCCATTCTATTACATGCTTCCATTGTATTACTAGCAACATGCGGTGTCAAAATAATATTATTTAATTTACGCAAATCATATGAACTGTTTTTAGGATTATAAGGTTCTTCCTCAAAAACATCAAGAGCCGCTCCTCCTATTTCATTATTTAACAATGCATTAAAAAGATCATATTCACTCACTACCTGCCCTCTTGATGTATTAATTACTATAGTTTTAGAAGACAACTTCTTTAATCGTGATGCATTTAAAAAATGATAGTTTTCTTTTGATGCAGGAATATGCAAACTAACAAAATCAACATTCCTAACACATTCTGCAAAGTCAGTTAAAACACGTGAAAATAGAGGGTCGGACGTTAGTATTTGTTTTTCATGCTCATCATAAGCCAGTATATTTATTTTCATCTCAAAACCTCTTTTTAATAACTTGGCTGTTTTGTACCCAATATTACCACACCCTACTATGCATATGGTTTTGTTCTTTAATTCTTTTCCCTGTAATGGTTGCCATAAATAATTTCGCATCGAATTATTCATTTTACCAACTTGTCTGCATGATTCAAGGATAAGGGCTAATGTATGTTCAGCAACACAATCATCTAGTACCCCCGGAGTATTTGTGCAATATACACCATTCATTGTGGCAAGTTTAATATTTACATTATCGTAACCTACCCCAAAACGGGCAATTACCCCATTGTTAGAAATAGCATAATACAGCTCTTCCTCAATTGGCTGAACCCCTATTATTACATATCTGATTTTTAGTTTTAAAACCATGTTTACGAATTCAGAAGAGGTTTCTGGTCCGGGAAGACATTCAAAATCTTCAATAGAACTAAAAACCTCTATACCTTTTTTAAATTCAGGTTTTGTTACTAATATCCTTTCCATATTAAGTAAATAATATTACTCTTCAAATATTTATAGCTGCACTTTTTAAAAAGCAAATTCTTTACCTGCTCTAATCATTGCCAGGTAATTTTCAATAGGAATATAATTTGAAACCCAATTCCCTGCACCGAGGAAATATCCTCCTCCAACCTGACATACTTCAAGAACCTTAATTGTTTTAAGTCTGATATAATCCGGATCCGCCCTAGCAAGCATATCAATATCCATACCCCCAAGTTATGTCATTCTATGGCCATAAATTCGTTTAACTTCCTCAACAGAAAGTACATTTTCTTCAAGTTTTTGCTTAGCCTATTGAAATTTCAGCATCGTTTTTACAACCTATATATTTGTTCCAAATTTCTTTTGCCTCTGTTGAATCTTTCACCATAGTAATAACTGCTAATCCTGGGGCAGTAAGAAAACTGAATATCCAATCCATATCCTCCTCAGTAATGTCCCCCCATATAATAAGGGGCTTGTATTTCATTATTTTATTATAAACAGGTCGCAGGGATTCAGCCGAAGGTCCACCGGAATCAAGGTGAAGTTCAAGAGCTGTAAAATTCATATTTATGTAAAATTCATAAGGAAAATATCCAGTAGAATGCTGGTGCATAATGCAACCATTAAAAGAATTTATAATTCTCTCGTCACACTCACTGATGAATGTCCCATATAAATCAGGCGAAAGGAGAGCTGCTGCATCTTCTTGCAGCCAGACAGTACCTTTGGGCGCCCATGTATTATAATAAAATGAACCTATGCCTCCATGAAATTCAGGAATGAGATTAATTTGCAATTTCCCAAATTGAATCCAAAAATCTGTTAATTTATCAGCAACTGATTTTACCTCCTCCGGATGTTCAAGCATGGCTAAAATAAGATTTTCTGTCCCATAAATTAATGATAATAAATCTGAAATTCCTCTCATACGGGTTGTTGCTAAAGGATACCTTCCATTGCTCCTTTTTTTTGTGAGTTTCAAAAATTCAATTGCTTTATTTACCCATGGATTATTCATAGAAAATTCTGGAATATCGTAATGCCCTGTATGTCCGGGTGGGGGTTCAGCATGTATAGAACCACAAGAATAACTACTCAATATCAAAGGACAACCCAGGGCCGCCTCAATCCAAGGTATACCCCAGTAAATGGGTGCACTCCAAATAAAATCTCCTCCACAATCTTCATGCTTTTCAAACAAATAATCAAAATCATCCAGATACTCATCAATATGGAAATGATCAGGTGAGAGTTGGATTTTTTCAGGAATTGATTTTGCAGCTTTATACCTGTGTACAGGGTACTCACTCCCGAAAAAAAAACCCAACAGAGGTCTTGTGTTCTTTTTGTTATAAAATAATTTGAATTGATCCACTCTTTCTTCAATACTTTTTTCCCAATTACAAGTCATTTGATTAGTTAATAGGTTTGAAACTAAATGTGTATTGTACTATTTCCGAGTATGATTTAATCCTTGGTATAATTATTCCACGAGCTCCCATATCCATAAACTTTTTAATCTCTACCTAATCGTTCAGAGATACTCTAACAAATGGTTCTGCCCCATATTTTTCATTAGCCCGAAACATATTGGTTGCTGTTTCTTTCGTCACCTGTGAATGTTCGGCATCAACACATATCCAATGAAATCCTGCCTGAGCCATAATTTCTGAAGAAACAACTGAATTGGTCATTACCCATCCCCCTAAGGCATGCTCATTATTTTTTAACCTTTCCAAAACAATGTTTTTCTTGATCATTTTTATAATATTATTACAAACGATACAATTTACTCATCAAATTATCATCTCGCACGCATTAATTTTTGAAGCTTCGGATAGGACAAGATATTGTTCTCTTCAGCCCAAATTTCATATTTTTTGATTAACTCGTTCCTTATCTGAGGAAAATCTTTACTCAAATCATTAAGTTCTGTTGGATCCTCATTAGTATTATAAAGTTCCCATGTTAAATCAAGACGGGAGGATACCAGCTTCCATTCACCGGCTCTAATTCCTCTATTTCCTTGATGCTCAAAATATATTGGTTCCTTTCTGACCAATTCATTCCCCTCAAATGCAGGTATAAGACTTACACCCTGTATAGGTTTTATTGCGTTTCCATTTCTCCTGATCGGATATTCAGCGCCTGTTAAGGCAACAATGGTTGACATCAAATCAATGATGTGTGCAACTTGCCTGTCGATTATTCCCGGTGCTATCATATTGGGATAATGGGCAATAAATGGAGAAGCAATACCCCCTTCATGAATAAACTGTTTCCACATTCTAAAAGGTACATTACTTACTTCCGCACCTTCATACCCATATGTAGGAAAAGAGTTCTGCCCCCCCGGTGTTCCATCCAAATAAGAGTAACTTGGTGTGGTGTGGCAGCCTCCATTATCCGAAAAAAACAAGATCAATGTATTTTCAAATTGTCCCATCTCTTTTAATTTTTCAATCAGCCTGCCAATATTTCGATCCATATGATCGATCATAGCAGCATAAATTGCCATCTCAAGCGGCCATTCCTTTTTTCTCTGTTCATCTGCGCTTTCCCACGACTTAACCCATTCACTATTTGGCGAAAGAATGATTGATTCATCTATTATACCTAATTCGATTTGTTTATTATATCTGAATAATTTCAGGCTATCCCAACCTGATTTATATCTGTCTCTATATCTATCAATATCTTTTGGAAATGCGTGTAACGGCCAATGAGGAGCTGTGTATGAAACATACAGAAAAAAAGGCTTTTGTTTTTTATGATCATCTAAAAATTTTAAGGCATAATCAGTAAATGCATCCGTCATGTGGAAACCTTCATTCCGTTTCCACATCTCTTCCGTAGTTTCTATTATTTCATAAGGTTTATTATCCAACAAAAAAATTTTGCGATTTTTTTGCTGAGGATCACGGAAATTTATATTAGTGTAGAAATTACTAGATCCTTCTATCAAACCAAAATATCTTTTAAAACCTCTATCTAAAGGCCAATGTCCTTTATTTATCCCAATATGCCACTTTCCTGACATATAAGTACTGTACCCAGCATCCTGCAGTACTTCTGCCATGGTGACAGAATTATTATTTAAATATCCTTGATATTCCGGGATTCCGAGATCACTATCCAATATTCCTATACCAGCCTGGTGAGGATAAAGTCCTGTAAGCAGTGAAGCACGAGAAGGACTGCATCTGGCATTATTATAAAACCGGGTCATTCGTAACCCATTTTCTGCAAGTTGGTCTAAATTAGGTGTATGAATTTCAGAACCAAAATTTCCAATATCAGAATAACCCAAATCATCAGCAAGTATGATTAAAATGTTTGGCTTATGGCGAACTGTTGAGCCAATGGTTTGAGCTTGTAGTCCATTTCCTGAATTTATATTCAAAAAGAACTGGACTAATCCTGACAATAACATTAAACCTGTGTAATTTTTAACAATAAGATTTGATTCGACGTAGCGCATATTTATCATATTTATTTTTTTAGATAATAACGCCTCTTTTCCCTTCATACTGAAATTATTATTTTACCGGATGTGATTCAAAACTATAAAGGAATGATCGTTTCAGGTAAAATTTAACTTTTGAAGCATTTTCCGGAATAATTGTCCCATCTGTCCAATTTACCACAATATTCTGGTGGTCTCCTTTAAGCTTTGGGCAATCATTGCGTGAAAAACCCTGGATAATATTTCCATGATAATCAAGTAACTCAACCTGAATGTACCCCTCATCATGCCCTGTTTTTTTTGGCGGTCGAGATAGAAAATTAACATGAAGTTGTCCTCCGGCGATATGCCTGGCCTTTGTAACCGCGATTCCAATAGTAGGGCCACCGGACGAAGGCACTAGGGCATAAAATCGGTCTTTGCGCCAGGATGCACGACATAATGCAGAGTTAAAAGGCAATTGGGAAGATCTATTTAGAACCTTTTCTAACCCAACCTGTAGATATTTTGTCCCAACAGGATTATCGGGATCATATCTGTTAATTAATTCAATGTCCTCTTCGTGCTTAATTTCAATATAGTCAGCCCCCAGCATTTCCTTTCCGCGTGTATCGAAAATCGGACGATGTAATCCTTCTGTACCGCCATAATATACGTACCATCTTCCACCATCAGCTACCAGGTTCTTGCTTTGCCAGATTAGCCCACTACCATATTCTCCCAAGGGCGGATTATCGAAACAAGGCCGCCGATCGGGAAACCACCAGGTTTTACTGTCACGGGAGGCAGCCAGGCGAAGGTTCAGCGTTTGTGTAATAGGGTGAAAAATTGAAACGATGCCAATGTAACCACCAGGCACACTCTGCGGTACTAATTCCATGTAATGTGTATCTCGATGATCTCTCTCATCACGCATAAGAATCACTTCATTATTAATCCAATTCATTCCATCACGGCTCTCAACCCGATTAACAGTTCGTGCAGTACTTCCACCTTCATAACTCGGTACGTGTAATTCCGAATCATCAACACGTCCCTTATAGTAGGCCACATATCCTTCCTCATTCTTAGTATCTAAGAATTGTGCCGGGTAAATAAAACAGACATCCCCACCGAACGGCCCCATAATCGGGCCATACACTTCTTCCCATGCCTTACCATCCCGGGAGCGGAGGCAGTACATATCCGTTTGACCGGATTGATGATCTGGATTATACCCATATAACCCACGATAAACAAACATCTCATAAGGCCATTCTTTATTCTCGGGATATACATTTACAGATGCGTACTGCGTTGCGCTGGGAGGATAGTCACCGGCCCTGCCATATCTTTCATTTATTTCATCAACGTCGTTCAATAAAATATTTGTCGCCTCAAAATCACCCCACGAGGAATTGGGAAGATCTGGCCGTGTCCAATTAATACCGTCGGTACTTTCGTAGTAACATAATCGGCGATGATCATGAATTCTGAAACCCAATTCGTAATATTCAGGCGCCGGTGTGGTGACAACCCATGCCTTAAAGAGCCCATCGATTGGGTCACGAAGGACCGTGCCATGAATACCAACGCCACCTTCATCCCAGGGTTTATCTCCTTCCAGGAGGGGATTCTCTTTATCAGGAACAGCTTGTTCCACCCTCCAATAGACATTTATCATTTCCTCGAAATCATCTGGCATAAGAAGCGGCATTTGTGCTTGCTCTGAATAGATTTGACTTATTGCAGTTTGAACGCTGCAAATTAATATCACTTTATATACAACTATTAACAGCATAACTTTTTTCATATCAATTTATTTATACAATACTTCGTTATAATTTTGTAATGTATTGATAATTAGAATTTTAATAATTGATTTAAATATTGCACAAGTTATTAGTAATCAGCATTTTGCGTCTTTGCGCCTCTGCGTTTTAGTTTAATTTAACGAACTATCGTTTTAATAAATGTTCTAAAATTTCTATAGCTGAAGTAGTAATGATTTCGCCCAGTTTCGGGCCATAAAAACTAACACTGGCATATTGCCTGAACCAAAACACGCAAAAAAACAATAAGCGCTATTAAACCCTTCTTTGTCATACTATTTATAATCTGCTCCAGTCAGACTATTTAACACAGATTCCTGCCACCTGCGAAGCTCAGCCTGCATTTCCATCACCATCTCAGGATTCTCATCAGCCAGGTTTTTTACCTCTCCCGGATCATTCTGAATATTATACAATTCATAACCCGTACTATTGGGTGTCCTTCCCTCAATTACCAGCTTGTAATTGTCTTTAAATATTACACGTTCTCCGGCAAAATCATTCTCTGAAACCTGATCATATTTATAATTCCGGAAGCTACGTATAAATTTCCCTCCCATCATTTTAGCGAGCGGTGTGGTGCCTTCCTGCAGCACCGGATCAATGTATGGTTGTGCCATTTCGCCGAACAAATCTCTGTGTTCAAAGATCCAGAAACAAAGAGCTTGTTCCCGTTGTTTTGCCGGATCATGGAAAAAAGGGACCAGACTGATTCCATCAATGGGTCTTTCAGGCAGTTGCTGTCCGGTTATTTCAGCCAGAGTCGGCAAGATATCACTGGTGACCGAGATAACAGAAGTTGATGCCGGTTCACTTATGACTGCTGGCCATTCCACAATACCCGGGACACGAATACCACCTTCGTACAGGCTTCCCTTTTGCTCCCTGAGTGTTGATCCTGTATGGGCTGCAGTTGCACAGGTGCCGTTATCACCGCAATACATGATCAACGTATTTTCCTTCAGATTGTTTTCTTTAAGGAAGTATCTTAATTTACCAATCGCCCTGTCCATAGCCGTTATCTCCGCATAGCGTTCCTGTAAAACGTCCCTGAGTGGCCGTTTTACCCTTTCTCCGGTTTCATTGGAGGTAAGACCAACTTCCTTATTACTCAGGCTGTCCGGGAGATTTTCATAGAGTGCCATATCTTCCGGTAATCCGCTGTATGGTTCATGAGGCGACCCAAACCAGACCACTGCTAAAAAGGGTTTGTTCTGTTTTTTTGACTTTTGCATGAACTGGATAGCCTCGTCAACAATCACTT
>Ga0209269_1000411_pt1 | contig 41244 bp, 38 predicted proteins | sample MTBAKMMethaMetaG_FD_187455 | JGI IMG/M metagenome (GOLD analysis project Ga0209269, IMG submission 187455) | Enrichment culture microbial communities from Arthur Kill intertidal strait, New Jersey, USA, that are MTBE-degrading - MTBE-AKM (Arthur... | ecosystem: Environmental > Aquatic > Marine >... | reverse complement strand
GTGGAGCTGGTCGGTCACCCCTGACATCGCCGAGACGACGACGGCCATCTCGTGCCCTTCGGCATGGTAGCGTTCAAGGATGTCGACCGTACGACGGATACATTCCGCATCGCCAACGGATGTGCCTCCAAATTTCATTACAAGCCTCATTTCTGGCTCACTCTCGCTAATCCCACACAATGGTATTTATGTACTGACATGTCCCACGTAATAATAGGATGCGCGCGCTGGAAGTAATCGACTGCCATGTCCTGGTGATCGGGAGTGGTGGCGCCGGGGTCAGGGCGGCGATAGAGGCCGACCGCTATGGTGAGACGGTCCTCCTTTCCAAGAGCATGACGGGTAAAGGGGGCTGCACGACGATGGCTGAGGGTGGGTACAACGCCGTCCTGAAAAATACCGACGCCTGCACCCTCCACCAGGAGGACACAATGCGGGGCGGGGCCTATCTCAACGATCCGGCCCTCGTCAACGCACTCGCCCACGACGCCCCTGCGCGGCTTTCCGACCTCGTATCGTGGGGAGCGGTATTCGACGCCTCCGGCGACGGGGAGGTGGCCCAGCGCTCGTTCGGCGGCCAGTGCCGCCCGAGAACCTGCTATGCGGGTGACCGGACCGGCCACGAGATGATGGCGACCCTGATGGAGCGGCTGCGGGGCAGCGGGGTCGAGCAGATCGAAGAAACAGCGGCGATAGAACTCTTGAAAGATGGCGACATAGTCTGCGGCGCCCTGGCACTGGACAAAAAAGGTGAGATCCGGGCGATCCGTGCGGACGCCGTTGTTCTGGCTACAGGCGGGGGAGCGCGGGTCTACGATGTCTCCACCAATTCGGCGACCGGCAGCGGGGACGGGTTTGCCCTCGGCTACCGGGCCGGTGCTGACCTGATCGATATGGAAATGGTCCAGTTCCACCCGACCGGTGCGGTCTATCCGTACGACGCCAGGGGAAGGCTCGTCACCGAGGCGGTGCGGGGCGAGGGGGGCCGTCTGATCAACGCGGCCGGCGAGCGGTTCATGGCCCACTACGACCCTGAGCGCATGGAACTCTCGACCCGTGACGTCGTCGCCCGGGCGATCGCCACCGAAGTGCTCGAAGGGCGGGGGACAAAGAACGGAGGGGTATGGCTCGACGTCACCCACCTGCCCGCACACCAGATCGAGGAGCGGCTGCCGGTGATGCTCGAGCAGTTCCTCAGGTTCGGCGTCGACATCAGAAAAGAGCCGATGGAGGTCGCCCCGACCGCCCACCACATCATGGGCGGCCTCGCCATCACCCCGGAGGGGCAGACGACCCTGCCCGGCCTCTTCGCCTGCGGGGAGTGCTCGGGCGGTGTCCACGGTGCCAACCGCCTCGGCGGGAACGCTCTTGCAGACACTCAGGTCTTCGGGAAGCGGGCCGGCGAGGCTGCAGGTAAGGCGCCTGAGCGCAAATCAATGGTCGATCAGGCACAGATCGAGGTGCAGGAGGAGAGGCTCGCCGCGTTCTTCGAGGGTGAGATCCCGCCGACTTCTGTGCAGGGAAGCCTTCAGCGGGCGATGTGGGACGGCGCCGGGATCAGGCGCGACGAGTCGGGCCTTCGCACGGCACTCGGAACCGTGGAGGGGCTGCTTGGAGCCAGGCTGAAGGCGGCATCCGGGCGGAACCTCGTCGCCTGCTGCGCGGTGCAGAACCTCTGCACGACGGCGACGCTCATCGTCAGATCAGCCCTTCTGCGCCCGGAAAGCCGGGGCGCACATTACCGGACCGATATTGTCCAGACATGGGATGCGCAGACCTCGCCCTTCGGCCACACCCACATCAACCTCAAAGGTGCGGGGATCGAGGAGGGCGGGCGATGAAACAGATCACCTTTACGATTCTCCGCTTCAACCCGGAGACCGACGCCGGACCGCACGCCGAGGAGTACACCGTCGAGGTGCACGACGGGGCGCGGGTGCTCCATGCCCTCCACGCCGTTCATGCAGAGGACCAGACGCTCGCCTACCGCTACTGCTGCGGATCGGGGCAGTGCGGGAGCTGCGCCGTGCAGGTGGACGGCACGCCGGCGCTCGCATGCCTCGCCGAGGCGAAGGACGGCATGGTCGTCGGCCCCCTCGCCCTGCCGGTAGTGCAGGACCTCGAGGTGGACCTCGCCCCATATATCGGGCGCCTCGCCCATATCGCTCCGGCAGCGTGCGCAGCGTTCCCGAAAAAGGAGGAGATCGACGCGATCAAGCCCCTGCGGGAGTGCATCGAGTGCATGGCCTGCGTCTCGGTCTGTCCGGCCCTGCTGGTGACTGATTTTGCAGGCCCGACGGCGATGCGCCAGGAGCTGCGCCTCGCCCTCGACCCCAGGGACACGGGGGACCGCGTTCCTGAAGCGGTGAAGGAAGGGCTGTTCTTCTGCACGAGCTGCCAGAAATGCTGGAAGGTCTGCCCGAAGGAGATCGAGATCCCCGGCAAGGCGATTGAGAAGCTCAGGGAGATCGCAAACCGGCAGGGGCTGACCCTGCCGCGCCACCAGGAGGTCGCCGAACTGGTCAGGACGACCGGCAGGAGCGTGCCGCGGATCAAAGAGACGTTCCTGGAACAGGTGCCCGAGGTGATCGAGCCCGAGGGAGAGGCGCGGGCCACCGTCGGATTTTTTGTCGGCTGCATGTACAACGGGAGATTGCCGCAGAACGCGCTCGACATGATCGAAGTGATGCGCAGGAACAACATCCGCGTCGTCATCCCGCACGAGCAGGTCTGCTGCGGTTCGCCCCTGATCAGGACCGGGCAGACCTCATTCCTCAATCATCTCAAACGCCGGAACATCGAGGCCTTCCGCTCCCGCGACATCGACGTGGTGATGACGATGTGCGCTGGCTGCGGTTCGACCCTGAAGAACGATTATAAAACACCGTTCACGGTGATGGACGTCACCGAGGTGCTCAACCGCTACGGGATCGAGCCCCCGGCGAAACTCGGCATCACCGCCACCTACCACGACCCCTGTCACCTCCTGCGTGGTCAGGGTATATCGGAAGAGCCGAGAAAACTCCTCAGCAAGGTGGTCGAAACCTTCGTCGAGACCCCGAACCAGTGCTGCGGTTCGGGCGGCGGGGTCAGGGCCGGGGTTCCCGAGGAGGCGGCGGCCCTTGGTAGAATGAGAGGCAAAGCCTTCGAAGCGAGCGGGGCAGACGTGGTGGTTTCTTGCTGCCCCTTCTGCGAGTTCCATATTGCGGAAAACACGAAACTGCCGGTAAAGGACCTGATGACCCTGCTGCGCGAGGGCTATGAGGAAAAAGACCGGAATAAAACCAGCAAATCCGAATAGAAAAATATAATCCAGACTTTTTTCTTCGCCATTGCCGGCAAACACAGGGGAGTATACCACGCCGACGCATCGGTTCGGTCAGAGGGATGAATGAGCATCGATCTGATCCCACCCACCCCCGCCGGATCGTTTGAGAAACCTACATCTCCCGGCTACACAGAGTATATACCGGCCAGATACCCATGGAAGCATCGATCCTCACCGACATCGTCGTCATCTTCAGCCTCTCCATCGCCATCCTTTTCGTCTGCTCACGCCTGCGTATCCCGGCCATCGTCGGCTTTCTCATCACCGGCATGGTTGCCGGCCCCTATGCGCTCGGGCTCGTTCAGGACACCGCAACGGTCGACAACTTCGCAGAGATCGGTGTGATCCTCCTCCTCTTCACCATCGGCATGGAGTTCTCATTCAAAAGCCTCCTGCGGATCAAACGGGCGGTGTTGCTCGGCGGATCCCTGCAGGTCGGCGGCACGATCCTGATCGTGGCGACAGCCTCGCTCCTCCTCGGGATCTCCTGGCAGGAAACGATATTGTTCGGGTTCCTCCTTTCCCTCTCCAGCACGGCGATCGTGCTCTCGGTCCTCCAGAGCCGATCCGAGATGGAGAGCCCGCAGGGCCGGACGGCCCTGGGCATCCTGATCTTCCAGGACCTCGTGATCATCCCGATGATGCTCCTGGTGCCGATCCTTGCAGGGGTGGACGACGGGTCCGGGCTGTCGATCCCGGCCTTCCTGGCCACCTCGATCGGGATCCTGATCTTCGTCATCGTCTCGGCGAACTGGCTCGTTCCGACACTCCTCTTCCACGCCGCACGCCTCAGGATCCCTGAGATCTTCCTCCTCTCCATTGTCCTCATCTGCCTCTTCACCGCATGGCTCACCGCCAGCGCCGGCCTCTCCCTCTCCCTCGGGGCCTTCCTCGCCGGGCTGATCATATCGGAGTCCGAGTATTCCCACGAGGCCCTGGGAGCAATCCTCCCCTTCAAAGACGTATTCACCAGTTTCTTCTTTGTCTCCGTCGGGATGCTCCTCAACATCGCCTTCCTCTTCGAGCATCTCGGCGTCATCCTCCTCCTCATGGCAGGTGTCGTCGTGGTGAAGGCGGTGGTCGCAGGCGCCGCCACCCTGGCCATCGGCTACTCGATCCGCACCGCCCTCCTCGCCGGCCTTGCGATCAGCCAGATCGGAGAGTTTTCATTTGTGCTCTCCAAAACCGGGGCCGACTACGGCCTCATCGACAGCGCGGCATACCAGACCTTCCTCGCCGTCACGATCCTCACGATGATCGCCACCCCCTTCGTCATCGATGGTGCGCCGACGGTCGCCAACCGGGCAATGAGGCTCTCCCTGCCCGAACGGATACGGCGGGGAACGATCAGGGAGAAGCCGCCCGAAGAGCCCGAGATGAAAGACCACACCATCATTGTCGGCTTCGGCCTCGGCGGGAAAAACGTGGTGAAGGCGGCGAAGGCGGCCGATATCCCCTACGTGATCATCGAGATGAACCCCGAGACCATTCAGGAGGAGCGGGCGAAGGGCGAACCGATCCACTACGGCGACGCAACCCGCCGGGCCGTCCTCGGCCATGCCGGGATCAGAACGGCAAAGGTGCTTGTCATCGTCATCTCCGACCCTTCGGCGACCCGCCGGATCGTCGTCACAGCCAGGCAGGCAAACCCCCACGTCCGGATCATCGCGCGGACACGCTACGTCGGAGATATCGGCGATCTCTCCAGCCTCGGCGCCGACGAGGTAATACCAGAAGAGTATGTCACCTCCATCGAGATCTTCAACCGCATCCTCTCGGCATACCTCATTCCAAGAGATGAGATCGAGCGTTTCACCGCCGAAGTGCGAGCCGACGGGTACGTGCTTTTCAGGTCGGCACAGGCGGCGGTACCTGGTCTCCAGGACCTCGGCTTCTACCGACCGGGGGCGGAGATCGAGACCCTGCGGGTGGGGCAGGACGCACGCATCGCCGGCCACACCCTCGCCGAGGCGAATCTGCGGCGGAGGTTCGGGGTCACCGTGCTCGCCGTCCGGAGGGGGGACGAGGTTGTCACGGCGCCGTGCGGCGAGACGGTGATCGAGGGCGGGGATATCTGCGTGGTCTTCGGCCCTGTTGACAAAATAGCCGATCTCGACCGCTATTTCAGGGAAAAATCCGAAAATAAAAATATTTAATGGGTTCTGAGAGAGAGGAGGTATGCCTGCGCCTCAAGGGCGGCCTTCGCTCCTTCACCTGATGCGATGATGATCTGCTTGCCGTTGATGGAGGTGACATCTCCCGCCGCATAGATGCCGGGAAGGTTCGTGTGACAGTTTTCGTCCACTACGATCTCATTCCGGTCGTTGATCGCCACGAGGTCGCGGACGGCGTCGACATTCGGTTCATGGCCGATCTCGGCGAAAACGCCGTCTACGGCCACCTCTTCCTCGGCGCCCGAATCTTTATGGCGGATCTTGATGCCGGTGAGCACATCGACGCCGAGGAGACCTGTGACCGTGTACGGCTGGTGAATGGCGACGTTTTTCTCCATCTCCTTTAGCCGGTCGAGATAAACGGCATCGGCCCGGAGCGTACTCCGCACGATGAGGTGCACGCTCCGCGCGATCTTCGCCATCTCGATCGCCGTCATAACCGCCGAGTTACCGCCGCCGACGACCGCAACGTCCTTTCCTTTGAACAGCGGCCCGTCGCAGGTGGAGCATACCGACACGCCCCTCCCCCAGAACCGCTCTTCCCCCTCGACGCCCAGGCGGCGGGGACGGCGGCCCGTGGCGACGACAATGGTCTTCGTCCGAAAGACGCGCTCCGAGTAGGTGGTGACCGTAAACAGCCCGCCTTCCTTCGCGACCCCGGTCACCCGGTCGAGTTCGAGGTGGACGTTGAGGTTTCGCACCTGCTCCTCGAATTTCGCCATCAGGTCTTCCCCGCTGACCATCCGGTAGCCCATATAATTCTCGATCGCCCAGCTCTCCATCGCCTGCCCCCCGATGTTCTCGGAGATGATCATGGTGGAGAGGAGTTTGCGGCTGGCATAGACCCCGGCGGTCAGACCGGCCGGCCCTGCACCCATGATGATCAGGTCGTACACTTCGCTCGTCCGCTCTGAGCCAAAGAGTTCGTTGAGTCGAGGTGCGTCGAAGCCGATGATCACCTCGCCGTCCACGACGGTCACCGGCACGCCGTACTGCCCGGTGAGTTCGATCATCTCCTTCGCCGCCGCCTCGTCGGTCCCCACATCGACAGAATCATATTCGATATTGTTCTTCTCAAGGAAGGCCTTGACCATACGGCAGTACGGGCACTGGGCCGTCGAATACACTTTAACATTCGGCATAATCACCCACCTCGGCCCGTCGGAATAAAAGGGTTGTGCAGGCTCGTCCCTGTATCTGTTCCATTCACCAGAACAAGCGGCAGAGACGATGTCGTCAGGGCATTGAAAATAAGAGAGGGGTCACTCGACCCTGATAAAGTTCTTCCCGGCCTCACCGCAGATCGGGCACCGTTCCGGGGCCTTCCCGATCTCGATGTTCCCGCACCACGGACAGAGAAATACTTCAGCGCCTTCAAAGTCCTTCCCGGCCTCCACCGCCTCCAGTGCCCGCGTGTACAGCCCGGCGTGAACCGCCTCGGCCTTCATGGCATGGGTGAAGGTGACCGCAGCGTCGTTATTTCCCTCTTTCTTTGCTTCCTCCACGAATTTCGGGTACATCTCGGTGAACTCGTCGGTCTCGCCCTCGATGCTCCCCTTCAGGTTCTCGGCCGTGCTTCCGATACCTCCCATCACAGAGAGTTCGCGCTTCGCATGAATTTCCTCGGCGCGGGAGGCTGCACGGTAGAGGCGTGCGACATTCGCAAAGCCCTCTTTGTCTGCTTTTTCAGAGAAAGAGAGGTATTTACGGTTCGCCTGTGACTCTCCGGCAAACGCCGCCTTGAGATTCTCCAGTGTTGCCATACTGATCCGATCGGCGCCCGATCTACAAATACTTTCCACCGGAAAGAGGCTTATAGACGGGCATCAAAGTCAGGAAACGTCCATCCCGAAAGAGAAGCGTGCAGAAAGTGGGCAGAGGACAAATTTGAAAGTATATATACCGGTGGGGCAGAATCTGCCCTGATGAAGCGGATGCGCGATGTCCCTGACGGTGACCGCCCGCGGGAGAAGATCGCCGCAAAGGGTGCCACTTCCCTCACCGAACGCGAGCTCATCGCCGCAATCATCGGCCGGGGCGTACCGGGGAGAGATGTGCTCGAGATCGCACGGGATCTCGAAGGGGTGATCGCCGACTCAGGGGTTCCGGCGTATGCCGATCTTGTCGCCGTCCCGGGTGTCGGAAGTGCGAAAGCATGCCAGATCACTGCAGCCTTCGAACTCGCCCGCCGCCGCCTGATGCCCGAAGAAATACGGATTTTAGCCCCCACCGACGTCCTGCCCCTGGTGCGGCATCTTGCCGACCGGAAACAGGAGTATTTCATCTGTATATCTCTCAACGGCGCCGGAGAGGTGATCGGCAACCGGGAGGTGACGAAAGGTCTCATCAACTACAGCCCGGTCCATCCAAGAGAAGTGTTTGCCGACGTTCTCACCGACCGGGCGAGTTCGGTGATCTTCGTCCACAACCACCCATCGGGCAGCCTTGAACCAAGCCGGGAGGACATCGCCATGACAGGACAACTCGTTGCGGCTGCCGGGATTCTGGGGATCCGGGTGCTCGATCATATCATCATCTCGCGCAAAGGGCACGCCTCCATGCGGGAGCGGGGCCTGCTCTGAGGAGCCATGAAATGGTGGAATACACCCGGATCCAGCGGGTACTCTGGATCATTCTCGCCCTCAACATTCTTGTCGCCCTCGCAAAGGGGATATTCGGTCTCATTGCCGGTTCGATGAGCATGGTCGCCGACGCCATCCACTCCTCCTTCGACTCGGCCTCGAACATCATCGGGATCGCCGCCACCCACATCGCCGACCGTCCTCCTGACAGCGATCACCAGTACGGCCACGCGAAGGTCGAGAGCCTTGCCACCCTGATCGTCGGCGGGATGCTGCTCCTGACAGCCTACTGGGTGATCAGCGAGGGAGTTGTCCGCCTCACCGCGGGAGGTGCGCCCACCATCACCGCGATCACCGTCGGCGTGATGGTCGCCACCCTCATCATCAACATCTCGGTCGCATGGTACGAGCGGCGAATGGGCGAAGAACTGAAGAGCAGTTTTCTGATCGCAGATTCTGAGCATACCAGAAGTGACGTTTACGTTTCCCTGTCGGTGCTTGCAGGGTTTGCCGCAGTCAAAGCCGGTTACCCGGCGGCCGACCCCCTGATCGCTCTGGTCATCGGGGTGCTGATCGGGAGGATGGGTATGTCCATCATACGGCAGGCAGGCATGGTGCTCACCGATGCCGCCACTGTAAACTGCGAGGATATCGTCCGAAAAAGTGTGTCGTTGATACCCGGGGTCAGAGGGTATCATCGGTTCAGGTGCCGCGGCGGGCCGGGCGAGCTGTTCGCCGACATTCATGTCACCGTCGATCCCGAGATGAGCGTACTTCACTCCCACGAAATCGCCCGGGCGGTCGAGGACGTCCTCAAAGAGCGTGTGCCCGGCATGAAAGAGGTGATCGTCCATATAGAGCCGGGAACTGAAGGGGAATATGAAACGAAGGGCTGATGAAAGAGCCGGGATATCCGGGACCCCGCCGGGACCGGCCCGAAAACATACCGGAGATACGTCACTGTTTGCCGACGATCCTGCAGAGTTCCTTCCCTTTTTCGTACGCCGCCTCCACGATTTCAGGACGGGTTCGGATATCTCGCACATGGTCCATGTCCCGCTGGAATATCCCCTCCCAGTACGGGCAGTCGATGATCTCGCAGAAGGTCTTCGTCGTCTGGAGGGCGCCGTCGAAGTTGTCGGGGAGGTTCATCCCTGAGATGCTGATAAAGAGCGTCTTTCGTTCTTTTCGACGTTCTTTCGAGATGAAAGGCTCTTTTCTCATATATTTCGCCATATAATAGACCTGAAAACGATCCATAAACGATTTCAGTTTCCCGGGAATCCCCATCGTCATGATCGGCGTGGCGATGATCAGGCCGTCCATCTCCCTGAACTTCCGATAAAACGGGGTGACATCGTCCTGCATCCTGCAGTCCTCATGATCCATGCAGTGAAGGATCTCCATGCAGGGCTGGAAGTTCAGATACGGCACCATCACCTTTTCTACCTCACAACCCCCCTCTTCAGCCCCTTCAACCGCTTTATTGAAGAGATATGCAGTGTTGCCTCCCCTGACCGGGCTTCCGAGGAGGGCGATGATCTTCTTCTCTCCCATGAAAAAGAACCTCTGCGCATTCCTATATCTAATTATTCCTGCCCCCTGCAAAAGCCATAAATATAAAAGGATGCTATTCACGGTCTGGTGAAACAGTGACGGCAGAAGAACCACAGAAAGTGAAAGCAGGAGAAAAAGTAGGCCCAGGAAAGTATATCTGCATCGATTGCGGACGGGAGCTGAAGGTGACCGAGGCCGAGAAGGATCTGGTCAAGTGTCCCAGCTGCGCCTGCGAGACCTACCAGTGTTTCCCGATGACACATATCAGGCCGGACATCAAGACACCTGAAGACGCAGTTCACCCACCGAAGCGCAAGTAAGGCCGAGTTCCAAGGCCAGTTACCCTCAGGAAGTGGAAACGATGGTCAATGTGGAAGAGGTAGGGCAGGTCTTCATCTGTGAGATCTGCGGAAACGTGGTGGAAGTTAGAGAGGTCGGAGGAGGCGAGTTGATATGTTGCGGCGAGCCGATGTCCCTCCGGGAGTGATCGTATGGAAAAACAAATGAAGGAACTGGAGGAGAAGATCGGCAAGGTTCCGAAGATCTTTGCTGAACTCAAGGAGGTCGAGCCCGAGATTTACGAAAAAGTCATGGGTCTTGATCAGCTTGTCTGGGCCGACGGTGCGCTTTCCAAACAGACAAAGAAAGTACTGGCGATCGCCATTGCGGCAGCTCTCAGAGACCGCCACGCGGTGCGCGCCCAGATGGCCGGAGCGAAAAATCTCGGCGTCAAGAAAGAGGAGATCGAAGAAGGGCTCCGTGTGGCGTTCCTTCTTGCCGGCATGCCTGCATATGTCTATGGAAAGGCGGCGCTCGAAGAATTGATGGGGTAATGAGGGTATGGAGGAGACGCATTCCCTCCCCATTATCGGGGAAGATGCTCCAGACTTCAAGGCCATCACCACACACGGCCCATTAAAACTCTCAGATCTGCGGGGCAAGTGGGTTGTGCTCTTTTCTCATCCAGCCGACTTCACACCGGTCTGTACGACCGAGTTTATGGCGCTTGCACGCGCGAACGAGGAACTTGAGTCCCTGAACGTACAGCTGGTCGGCCTCTCCATCGACAGTGTCCATTCCCATCTCGCATGGATCAGGAGTATTGAGGAGAATCTGGGAGTGAAGATTCCCTTCCCGGTCATTGCCGATCTCGATATGAGCGTTGCAAGAAAATTCGGGATGATCCACCCGGGAACAAGCAGCACGGAGACGATCAGGACCGTCTTCTTCATCGATCCCGAGGGGAAGATGCGGGCGATGATCTATTACCCCCTGACAAACGGGCGGTACATCCCGGAGATCATCAGGCTCGTCAAGGCCCTGCAGGTGACCGACCAGTTCAAGGTCTCGACACCGGCAAACTGGCAGCCGGGAGACAGCGTCGTCGTGCCTCCCCCGAAGACGGCCGAAGAAATGGAGCGGCGGAAGAGCGAGGGTTACGACTGCAAAGACTGGTACCTCTGCTTCAAGCAGATCTGACACCTCTTTTCAGGGGCGGGAACATCCCCCCCCACCGCCGGCAGGGACGTCACGAACGGGGGGTGTTTTAGACGCCATAGAGTTGTCCGGGATATGTGAGGGGAGAAACCATGGCAACTATTTCCGTGCTCTATCTCAGAGCGTCCGGCGAGGCAGAGCCGGAACTGAAGTTGGCGGCAGAAGGAGAGGATCTTGTCGTTACAACTGCAGACACGCCGGAAGAGGCCCTTGGCCTTGTGAAAATGCGCCCCTTTGATATTGTGGTGATCCCCGCAGACATCGCCGTCACGCCCTATTTATATGATATCGCGGCTTCGAACGGCACGCCCCCCATGATCGTCGCCTCCTCAAAGGACGGATCCTTTGTCATCGATTTCAGAGTCGGAGGAGAGGGGGCAGGTACCGTTGCCGGAATCGCCATGGAGGCGTATCAAAATCGCATGGCAGAAGCGTATCTACGGGAGCGGGAGAGACAACTGTCAACCCTCCTGAGCAACCTTCCGGGGATGGCCTACCGCTGTGAAAACAATCTCGCCTATACGATGAAATTCGTGAGCGAGGGGTGTTTCGACCTCCTCGGTTACTCACCCGACGATCTCGTCGGCGACCGGCGGGTGGCATATGGTGATCTGATCCACCCGGACGACCGGACGATGGTCTGGGAGGAGATCCAGAAGGCGCTCAAGGAGCGCGGGGCCTTCAGGATCACCTACCGGATCAGGAAAGCTTCCGGGGATGAACGCTGGGTCTGGGAGCAGGGGAGAGGGATATTCGACCAGGGCGGCAGCCTCCTTGCCCTCGAGGGCTTCATCGCCGACGTCACCTATATGGTGCTGACGACCGAGCAACTCAAAAGACGGGAGCTCGAGCAAAAGGCACTTCTGGACAACATCCCGGATATCGCCTGGCTCAAGGATCAGGACGGCCGCTTCATCGCCGTGAACAGGGCTTTTGAACAGGCCGCCGGGAAGACGGCCGACGAGATCGTCGGGCGGACCGACCGCGAGGTCTGGCCAGATTACATCGCAGAGCGTTACAGGAGTGAGGACCGGGAGGTCATCGCCTCAGGAAAGAGAATGTTCCTCGTAGAGCCGTTTGTGAGAGCGGACGGTCTGGAGACCTGGGTCGAAACGGTCAAGACCCCGATCTATGACAGCGACGGCAGGGTGACCGGGACCGGAACCGTTGGAATAGCCAGGGACATCACCAGAAGGCTTGCGATGGAGGAGGCACTGAGAAGGAGCGAGGAGCGCCACCGCATATTCCTCCAGAATTTTCCTGGAATCGCGTTCAAAATCGATTCCAGCCTTCGTCCCCTCTGGCTCTCAGGCAATGTGGAAGGGATCACCGGCTATAACGCCGACGATATCGTCAGCAGGAGAGTCGAGGTCGATCGCTACCTTCACCCGGCCGATGCGGACTCCTACAGGACATTTCTGGAGGGTATCCTCAGAACCGGAGGAGAGGGGGCCGCCGACTTCAGGATCATCCGAAAGGACGGGGCGGTCAGGTGGGTGCACTTCCGCGCACAGGCGACCAGGGGCGTGGAGGGGAGAGAGACCAGCATACAGGGTGCGATCTTCGATGTCACCGAACAGAGAGAGGCGGAAACGAAGATCCACGATCTTGCGAAGTTCCCGGAGGAGAACCCCGCCCCGGTGATGCGCATCGACAGAAACGGCAGGATAATCTACGCGAACGAGGCAAGCGGAGGACTTCTGGAGATCTGGGGAACCAAAGAAGGAGGCTTTGTTCCGGAAACATGGCAGGAAGTGATCGCCGGCTCCCTCGCATCAGGCAGGGTAAAGAGAAGGGACGTCGATGTGGAAGGCTCCGATTTCACCCTCACCTGCGTCCCGGTGCCGGTTGAGAACTATGTCAACCTCTACGGGGTCGACATCACCGAGCGAAAGGTGATGGAGATCGCAGTGAAGGACGCAAACAGGAAGCTCAACCTCCTCAACAGCATCATCCGTCATGACATGCTCAACCAGATCACCGTGCTCCAGGGGTATCTCGAACTGACCGGACAGACAGGGGAGGGGGGACCGTACCTCGACAGGATCGCCGGAGCGGCCGAGCGTATCCGGCGTCAGGTTGAGTTCACCCGCGACTACCAGGAACTCGGGGTCAGGGGGCCGGCCTGGCAGGCTGCAGGTGCCGAGATGAGAAAAGCCTTCTCTTCCCTCTCTCCGCAGGGGATCGACCTGGAGTGCGAGGTCGACCCACGTCTCGAAGTGCTCGCCGACCCCCTGCTCGGCCGGGTCTTTTACAATCTGGTGGACAACACCATGCGCCACGGCAAAGGAGCACACACCATCAGGTTTTCAGCTGAACCGTCAGACAGCGGCCTTTCTCTTATCTATGAAGACGACGGGCCGGGTGTTCCGAAAGAGCGAAAAGAAGACCTGTTCAGATGGCCGTCAGGAACAGAGAAAGGCCTGGGCCTCACACTCTCCGCAGAGATCCTCTCCCTGACCGCGCTTTCGATCCGGGAGGAGGGGGCACCGGGTCAGGGAGCGCGCTTCGTGATCACGGTCCCCCCGTCCATGTTCAGGTACCGGGAAAAACGCGCCTGACCACCAACCTTTTTTCCCGGCAGGGAAGATAGGAGAAACAATGGCACTCCATGTCCTCGCCATTGCCGGAAGTCCACGGCGGCACGGAAATTCAGAGACTCTCCTCGACCGCGTTGTCGCCTCCATACAGGAGGAAGGTGTCGAGGTCGAGAAGATCGCTCTCACCGACGTGACGGTCAACCCCTGCAAAGGGTGCAATGCCTGCGAAAAACTGAACAAATGTGTTCAAAGAGACGATCTCGACTGGCTGGGGCAAAAACTCCTCGATGCAGACTGCGTGATCCTCTCATCGCCGATCTATTGCATGGGAATATGTGCACAGGCAAAGGCACTTATCGACCGGGCGCAGGTCTTCAGGTCGAGAAAATATGTCCTCAAGCTGCCGGTGGTGCCGCCCGAGAGAAAAGGAAAGCGGCTCGGCGTATTCATCTCGACAGCCGGGCAGAAGTGGGATTACGTCTTCGACGCCGCCGTCCCGAGCGTGAAGTGCTTCTACCACGTGACGGAGATCAGAAATGCCGATATTGCCTATCTGATGGTCAACGGCGTCGACCTCGCCGGTGAGATTGAGGAGCACCCCACGGCGGGCGCGGAGGCCTTTGCTCTCGGGAAAGACCTGGTGAAAAAAATGCGGGAGCGGTTCGGCGATGGACATTAACGCGCTCGGCATTTCAGGAAGCCCGCACCGGCACGGGAATACGGAGACCCTGCTCGACGCCTTTCTTGCCGGGGCAAAAGGGGCAGGTGCCGATGTCGAGAAGGTGGTGCTCCGCGACCTGCACTATTCGGCGTGCCGCGGCTGCAACGCCTGCCACAAAACCGGGGCCTGCATTGTAAAGGACGATCTCGCCGGCCTTTTCGAAAAGATCCTGGCCGCCGATGTCATCGCCGTCGCCTCACCGATCTACTCGATGGGAATCACCGCCGACCTCAAGGGGCTCATCGACCGGGCGCAGTTCCTATGGGCGCGGAAGTTCGTCCTGAAAAACCTGTATTTTTCGACCGACCACATCAAACGGCACAAAGGTGTGTTCATTTCAACGGCCGGACAGAACTGGGAAAACGTGTTCGACTCGGCCTATCCGATGGTGACCGCATTTTTCAACGGCACGGGCTTTGAGTATTACGACAACATCATCGCAAACAACATGGATGCATACGGGGGGATCCGGGGGCACCCCACCGCCCTCGCCGAAGCGGAAACAAAAGGGAAGGAGGTCGTCCTGGAGGTCGCCTCCCTCCTGTCTACAGGAACATCAGGGCGCCGATAAGGGCGGCGAGCGAGGCGGCGAAGAGGACGCCGAAGACTGCGGGGTTCCACGCGAGAACCTTTCTGCCGTCGAGCACGCTCACCGGGAGCATGTTGAAGGTGGCGATCATGGCGTTGATCTGGACGCCCATCAACCCGATCAGCCAGAGCAGGTACATCTCGAAGATCCCTCCCGCAAGGAAGAGTCCGTAGAACACGGCGCAGAGGACGAGGTTCGTGACCGGACCGGCGGCAGAGATGATCCCGTTCTCACGCTTCGTCGTGGATCCGTAGATGACGGTGGCCCCTGGAGCGGCGAAGACGACTCCGGCGAGGGCGGCCAGGATCACCGCCACGACAAGCATGGTGTTGTCTTTCCGAAACTCGGCCCAGTAGCCGAAATGTATGGCGGCGAACTTATGGGCGAGTTCGTGGAGGACAAAGCCGACGCCGACCGTCAGGAGAGAGACAGCGAAGAAGAGCACGAAGCTTGCCGGGTTGATACTGCCCCTGACATAGAGAAGGGTGAATGCAACGGCGATGGCGGCCCATGCGATAAGCAGGTCGCGCCGTTCGCGCCGCGGGATTCTCTCAAGCATATAAACGGATTGGCGGGCTGGAGTATTATCCTTGTTGGGTCGGCACCGTTTTTATGCCGGCGTGCCGATGATGTTCCATGACAATCGAGGAGATCAGGGCTGAGATCGACCTCCTGGACAGCAGGATCATCCACCTTATCGTCGAGAGACAGGGAATCGCAGGCAGGATGGCCCATGAAAAATATCTTGCCGGACTGCCGATCAGGGATGAGGCGCGGAGGGGAGCCCTCCTTGACCGGATCTTCAACGAGGCGGCGGAGCAGAACATCAACCCGGTGATGGTCAGAAAGATCTTCGAAATCCTGATGGATATGAGCGAAGAGCGGCAGCACGAATGTATCGGGGAGGGGAACCTCCCCTGACCCTTCAGTCCGTCCCCCTGAGATAGGACGATGCGGTGATCCCACCGAGTGAACATTTTTTTACTTCTTCCTTGAGGCGAGAAAGCAGACCGCGATGCCCGGAACTTCCGGCGGCGTCGAGGGCTTCACGATAGATCGCCGTCATCTTCCCCGCGTAGGCGGGCCCGCGGCCACGGGCGTCGACGGCCACACCGCCGACACCCGCGGCGATGATCGCCGGGAGGTGATCGATGAGGCAGGTTTCGACGGCGTTGCCGATGTGCGCCCTGCACTCACCGTCCGTCCGTAACGGAAAAACCCGGCCTCGGCCATCCCTGAGGGCCCACACATCGCCGCTGCAGCCCGCAGGGCAGCCTACGGCGGTGGCCGGCGGGCAGTCCTCGGTGACCATCGCCTCGACCGTCCCCTGCACGATGACCTCCATCGCCGGGGCGTCGGAAGGAAGACGGGCGATGAGGGCCCGGATATCTTCTCCGGAAAGTTCGGGAGAGAGGGTGAGGACGGCACATCCGGGATGACTCAGGGCGGCAAGGTGGTTCCAGATATTCAGGCCTGCCCCACCGAAGATCGGCAGGGACGGCGATCGCGCCCGGATGGCGCCTGCGCACCCGTGGCCGCCGACCATCACGCCGGCAATCCCGGGGGTATCCAGCAGGGGGAGAGCGGCGTCGATAAAGGTGCGCCGGGCGATCCGGGGCCAGGCCCAGATCAGGGGGACACAGGCATCGCCGGCGATTTCGGCCGCCCGGGAAAGGGTTTCCTCAGTGCATTCGGCCGGCTCGAAGTAGACGCGGCCGGCACCGGCGGCGCAGGCTGCCCCGACCCCCTCGGGAGCATCGGTATAGACGGCAAGCGTGGGGGTGGCGGAGGGGGGGTGCTCTCCCTCCGCGGCGATCCCGGCGACGGCGTCTTCATAACGCCGGCGGGCGACGCTGACGGCCTCAGGTGACGGACGGCACGCCGCCCTGAGAGCCTCTTCGGCCGCTTCGAAGAGGCTTCTCCTGAGGGCGTTCAGATAGGAAGGGGGGGCGAACAGCCCGCCGGGATAGTGCAGGGTCAGATCGCCGATGAAAAACTGTGTGCCGCCGGTTTTTTGCAGGTGGCCTTCGATATCGGCGGCGGTGAGCGGCCGGGTGCGGGCCGCCCCCATCGGCGCGGGGGCGCGGACCTGCACCCGGACAGGCGGGCGGCGCGGTGGGGTGCAGACGGCGGCGAGGACCGGCGTGCCGTCCTGATCCCAGCGGACCTCCGCATCGATCCGCACCGCCTGTCGCCCCTTTCTGATCATCTCCCCGGCCCTCTCTTCAAGGGAGGCGGACCTGGTGATCGAAACAACCGAGCCCACCACCGCGGTTTCCGGAACCCGCAGGCGGATCATACCGCCGGACACCGGGGGACTGCCGTGGACCACAAGCCCGAAGGACCCTTCGGACGACGTGACGGCGAGACCGTCACCGTTCCCCGGTGCGATCGGGCCGTCGAGGGAGATCGTCGCCTCCATCCGCCCGTGCGAGAACGCCGTCACCTTCCCGATCGCCACCCCCCTGTTGTCTGGACGCTCCGGGCCGATCACCCCGCGGTGCCGTTTGCCCGCGAGGTACCCGGTGGTGAAACCGCGATTGAAGGCGAGGGCGAGGTCCAGTTCGTCCCCTGCAGAGGGGACGAACGATCCCTCCGAAGCAGCGTCCAGGGCCCGCCGGTAGATCTCGGTGACGACGGCCACATATGCCGGGGACTTCATCCGGCCCTCGATCTTCAGGGAGGAGACCGGAGCCCCGACGACGCGGTCAAGGATCGGGTACAGGCAGATGTCCTTTGTGGAGAGGGGGTAGCGCTCCGCACGCCCGACCTCGCGCAGCCCTTCCGGGCGGCCGTAAGGATCGGCCGCACCTTTCAGGAGGGCATATGGCTTGCGGCAGGGCTGAGCGCAGGCGCCCCGGTTCCCGCTCCGCCCGCCGATCAGCGACGAGAGAAGACACTGGCCCGAGTAGGCGTAGCAGAGGGCGCCGTGGAGGAAGACCTCCAGCTCGATCCCGGTCTCTGCGAGTACAGGACGCATTCCCTCGATCTCCCCGAGACCGAGTTCTCTGGCGAGCACCACGCGGCTCATCCCCTCCGCCGCCGCCCACCGGACACCCTCCACCGAGGTGATCGTCATCTGGGTCGAGGCGTGGACGGCAAGATCCGGGACGATCCGGCGGGCAAGTGAGAGCACACCGGTATCCTGGACGAGAATGGCATCGACACCGGCCTCATACAGGAAGAGGAGATACTCCCCGGCCGCCGGAAGTTCGGCATCGTGGATCAACGTGTTGAAGGTCACGTGCACCGCCACCCCGCGGGAGTGGGCATAATTCACTGCCTCCACCAGTGCGGTATCGTCGAAGTTTGCTGCATAGCGCCGCGCCGAGAAACGCGTGCCGCCGAGGTACACGGCATCGGCTCCTGCCGCCACCGCGGCCACAAGCGCCTCCATCGAGCCCGCGGGCGCGAGGAGTTCGGGGATCTGTGCGGATTTCGTGGGGGAGTATGGGAGCGGTGGAGATATAGCCCTTTCAGGCGGCGGCGGACAACCTATATCGGCCCCGGAACGAAAGATCATCCTGATAGCATGACTGGAATCACCGAATACCTCAAAGAAATCCAGCAGACGAACAAAGATGTGGCGGCATTCGATCCGGCGCTCTGGAACGCCTTCGTAGGCTTTGCAAACGAGGCGGCAAAAGAGGGGGCCCTGCCGATCAAGTACAAGGAAATCCTCGGGACCGCTCTTGCTGTCGCCGAACACTGCCCGTTCTGCATATCGGTCCATGCAAAGGCGGCGATAGAGGCCGGCGCGACGCGGCAGGAGATCATGGAGGGCGGGTTCATGGCGGTCCTGATGGGTGGCGGGCCGTCCATGGCCTATCTCAGGTACGTGATCGATGCCTGCGACGAATTCGGCGCCCCTTGAACAATCCTGACCGTCCGCCAGGCAGGGACAGGCATATAACCGGTGAGTGTCTGATACCTGAGTGTATGAAGATCGTCGTCTCACTGACGAGTCCTGACGAGATCCAGAAGGCGGTAACCCTCGGCGCCGATCTTGTCGAGCTCAGGCTCGATCTCATGGATGAAGACCTTTCAGCGGTGATGGCCGGATGCAGCGAGGAGTGCGCAGTCCCGCTCATCGCCACCCTGAGGAGCATGGATGAGGGAGGCACATTCACCGGCGACCCGGACCGCTGGTTTTCGATCGTTCAGCCTTTCCTCGACCATGTAGACTACGTGGACGTGGAGCGGAGGTTCAGGCGGTTCGCCCCCCTCATACGCTACCAGCACACGCAGGTCATCGCATCGGCGCATATCAACTACATGCCCCCGCCCGACGACCTGAAGGCGATCGAACGTGATCTTCGAACCTTCGGGGACATACCGAAGATCGCAGTCACGCCGTCGTCGGCGCGCGACCTTCTCGACCTGCTCGCGTTCACGCTCGACGCGGAGAAGCCGGTGATCACGAGCGTCCAGGGGGCCGAGTTCAGATATGCCCGGACCTTCCTGCCGTTCTTCGGGTCTGAGATGGTGTACTGCCACATCGGCAACCCCACGGCAAAAGGGCAGTACGATATCAGGGAACTGGAGCAGCTGGAAGAATTGCTCACCTACCACTGACCGCCTATCTATTCTCAGGCCCCCTGCCTGAGAATACGGGCGGCCATTATCCTTTTTTTCCCGACCATAATTGGTTTTAGCGGCATTTTTGGCTCTAAAAAAAGAAATAGAGTTTATTCCAGACTCATGCCCCTGCCGTACGCCTTCTGCTCCAGCAGGGCGTCTACGAGCACGAGGGAGAGCATCGCCTCGGCCACCGGCACGAGCCTGAATGCGATGCAGGGATCGTGCCGCCCTCCGATCGAGATCTCCCGCTCGGCGCCCGAGGTATCGACGGTGCGCTGGGGGAGGGCGATCGAGGGTGTCGGCTTCACCGCAACACGTACGAGAATTTCCTGGCCCGTCGAGATGCCGCCGAGGACGCCGCCGGCGTGGTTGGAGAGAAAACCTGTCCTGTCCATCGCGTCGTTATTCTCCGAACCGTAGAGATCTGCGGCGCCGAAGCCCTCCCCGATCTCGACGCCCTTCACGGCACCGATCCCCATCATGGCGCCGGCGATGGCGGCATCGAGTTTGCCGAAGACCGGGCTCCCGAGACCCGCGGGGACGCCAGATGCCCTGACCTCCACGATGCCGCCGACCGAGTCGCCGCGTGCCTGCGCCGCCCTGACCTCGTCGTCGAAGCGTTCGGGGTCGGAGATGCCGTGCACCGAGAGGACCGAGCCCGAGACGGCGACGCCGAAACCCCCGAGCACTGCCATGGCGACCGCACCGGCCGCCACACGGGCAGCCGTCTCCCGTCCCGAACTCCGGCCGCCGCCGCGGTGGTCGCGGAGACCGTATCTCTGCAGGTAGGTGTAGTCCGCATGGCCCGGCCTGAAGAGGTCCCTGAGGGCGTCGTAGTCACCGCTTCTGACGTCGCGGTTCCTGATCAGGAGGGCGATCGGGGTGCCGGTCGTCCTCCCCTCGAAGACGCCGGAGAGGATCTCCACGGCGTCGGCCTCGGCACGCGGCGAGGAGAGGGGGCCGCCCGGTTTCCTGCGGTCGAGCAGGGGCTGGATGTCGGCTTCGGAGAGGGGCATCCCGGCAGGGCAGCCGTCGACGACGGCGCCGATCGCCGGGCCGTGGCTCTCGCCGAAAGTGGTGACCCGGAAAAATCGTCCGAAGGTGTTCATACGCCGAGCGCCTCCCTGACGGTTTCGGGCCCGACTTCGATGCCGGTCATATGGAGGAACTGTTCGCAGGCCTGATAGACAAACATCTCGGTGCCAGGGATCGTCGAGCAGCCGCGGGCGGCAGCCGCCCGCAGGAGCGGGGTCTCTGCAGGGGTGTAGACGAGATCGAAGACGGTCATCGAGGGGTCGAGGTCTGCAGGGGAGAGGAGGGAGCGGGTGTCCCCCTCCATCCCGACCGGCGTGGCGTGCACGACGATCGCCGGCCGTACCCTCCCGAAGTCTCGGAGAGGACCGGAGCCGCACCCGAAGCGGGAGGCGAGCACCGCCGCGGAGTCCGCATTCCTGGCGAGCACCGTCACCTCGCACCCGAGATCCTGGAGGGCATAGACGGCTGCGGCGGCCGCACCGCCGGCGCCGAGGACGACCGCCCGGCCGGCAGGAATGCCTTCAAGAGGACGCCTGACACCGATCCAGTCGGTGTTCGAGGCCGCAACCTCGCCGCACCTGAGCAGGAGGGTGTTTGCAGCGCCGATCGCCTCGGCGTGAGGATCGGCCCTATCGGCGGCCATGAGGGCCGCCTCCTTGTACGGGATCGTCACCGAGAGCCCCTGCACGCCGAGATCCTGCGCACCCGCAAGGATTGCGCCGAAGTCCGGGTGCCCGAGCCAGGTGTAATGCGCGTCGATGCCGCAACGTTCGAAGAGAGCATTCCAGAGCGGCGGGCTCCTGCTGTGAAGACAGGGGTGGCCGGCGATCCCGTAGAGGCGGGTCGTATTATTCAGGGCGGCGAGCCGTCCGGCCTCGCTTTCAGGCATCTGGAACCGGGCGAAGACCGCGGGGTCACGGTGCCGCCCTTTGAGGAGGGCGAGCAGAGCCTCGACGACCTCGCCGGGCTGACGGGCGCCGGTGTCGACACAGAAATCGGCAGCCCTCCGATAGAACGGTCGGCGCGTTGCAAGAAGGGCCCGAACCTCCTCCTCGGGAGAAAGGCCGGTGAGAGGCGGACGGTCCGAACCGCCGATCCTTCCGCAGATCGTCGCGGCGGAGGCTTCGAGGAGCACCACCGTCCCTCCTTTCCTGAGGGCGGCGACGTTCGCCGGGTTGAGCACCGCACCGCCGCCGGTGCTGACGACGCCGCGGAAGTCGGCAAGCCTGGCGATCACCTCCCGCTCCAGCGCCCTGAACCCGGCCTCCCCGGACGCCGCAAAGATCTCCCTCACCGGCATTCCTGCCCGGCGTTCGATTGTGTCGTCGGTATCGACGAAGGGCAGGTCGAGACGATTGGCGAGAATACGGCCGAACATTGTCTTTCCGGTCCCCCGATACCCGATCAGTGCCACCTTCATATGAGACCAGCCCCCTGCAGCGCCTCCCAGAAACCGGGAAAAGACTTGTCCACGCACCCTGCGTTGAGGATGCACATCCCGCCGGTGCCAAGGCCGATCACCGCGGCGCTCATCGCCGTGCGATGGTCGTTCGCCGGGTCCACCGTCGCAGCGTGCAGGGGGCCCGGCGTGATCGTGACGGCGTCCTCTTCCACCGTCACACGGGCTCCGGCGCTGCCAAGCACCCTTTCGATCGCCGCAATCCTGTCGCTCTCCTTATACCGCAGGTGGGCGATGCCGGTGATCCGGGTCGGCCCCCGTGCAAAGGCCGCAACGGCCGCAAGGGTCTGGACGGTGTCAGGGGCCGCAGACATGTCCGCCTCGATGCCGTCGAGGTCACCATCGGACTCCAGGACGATCCCGTCCTCGCCGTACCTGACCGACGCCCCCATCGTCTCCAGCGCCTCGACAAAGAGCCTGTCCCCCTGCAGGGAGGCGGGATCGAGATTCTCGACGACGGCCCGACCCCCGCAGACGGCGGCAACGGCGAAGAAATACGATGCCGAGGACCAGTCCCCCTCGACCGCATAGGTGCGGGCGCGATAGGTGCCGGGCGGCACCGAGAAGTGCCCTCCGTCCCTCCTCGCACTGACGCCGAACGCCTCCATCACCGCCGTCGTCAGGTCGAGGTACGAGGCCGAGACCAGCGGCGGGGTGAGGGTGAGGTCGAGCCCGTCCTCCCAGCAAGGAGCGGCCATGAGCAGGGAGGAGACGAACTGGCTCGAGATATCGCCCCTGATCGCCGCGGCGCCGCCCCCCGCCGGGCCGCAGACAGTGATCGGGGGGTAGCCCGCATGCCCGGGATAATCGACCGTCCCGCCGAGGGCGGCGATCGCATCCCCGAGCGGGCCGACAGGACGCTCCTGCATCCGTGCGCTCCCGGTCAGCGTGACCGGAAAGGACGAGAGGGTCGCGACGCCTGCAAGGAGGCGCAGGCTCGTGCCTGAGTTTTTCAGGTCGAGGGTGACCGGCCCTTCGGTCCTGAACCGGCCGCCGCAACCCCTGACGGAAAGATCGTCGCCGCTTCCGGCCACCGCCACCCCCATGGCCTCCAGGCCCTGGCGGGTGAGGGTGGTGTCCTCCGCGACCAGCGGGCGCAGGACTTCGGAGACTCCTTCGGCGAGGGCGGCAGCGACGAGTGCGCGATGAGTGAGACTTTTCGAGGGCGGCGCCGCAGCGCGGATCTCCACTCCCGACCGCCGGGAGAGGGTCACCTCCACCCTTCCACCTCCAGACAGGGGTAGCACCCGAACGGCTTTACCTCGGCAAGATCGGTGAGCCTCTCCAGCGCCTCCCCCCATTGCGGCACCGCCTCGCCGTCAAGGAAGAAGACATACCTCCCGATCCCCCGTTTCGCCGGGCGGGACTCGATCCTCGTGAGGTTGATATCCAGCCGCACAAATACGGCAAGGAGATCGGCGAGCAGGCCGGTACGGTCGGTCCTCGGATCGAGGAGGACCGAACACTTGACGGCATTGTCACCCGCATACGGTTTCCGTGAGACGATCACGAACCTGGTGGTGTTGTCAGGGGCGTCCTGCACGTTCTGCTCGATGATCGGGACGCCCGAACGGATGGCTGCCTCCCGCGTCGTGATCGCTGCGGCGCGGGTGCCCGGCATGACGGCACGCGCGCTCGCCGCATTCGAGGGTGTGTGAACCACCGCTACGCCGAGGGCGTCTGTCAGGCGGGAGCATTGCTCGTGGGCCTGGGGGTGGGCGTAGAGCACGTTGATCTCCTCTTTTTTCACGAAAGAAGCGAGCTGGTGACGAACAGGGAGGTAGGCCTCGCCGGTGATGAAGACGGGGTGCGCCGCAAGCCCGTCGAGGGAGGGGCCGACGCCCCCGGCCTCGCTGTTCTCGATCGGAACGAGCCCGTCGCCCCGGCCAGCGGCGACATGAGCGAAGACCGCCCCGATCGTCGGGAGGAGGACGACTTCGTCCGCGAGCTGTACGGCGAGCGTGTGGGAGAACGTCCCCTCTGGACCGAGGGTGGCCAGTTTCACCGGTCTGCCAGACATCGTACCAACGCCTCCGAGTCTTCGGTCGCCTGAGGAATATATGCCCTGAAGAATGCCGCGTCCTCGTGGAAAACCTTCCCGAACGCCTCTTCGTCGCTCCCTTCCACCGCCCGCCTGAGTTCCCCGGCGGCCTCTTCGAATGCCGCGAGGACTTCCGGCACCGCCGGGTTCTCCCGCAGGATCGGGCCGTACAGGTCGGCGTCCTGACCCAGGATCCGACCGACAAGGGCGGTCTCGATCCGGTAGACCGGGCTCGTGGCGGCGAGCAGGGCATCGAGGTCGACGCCAAGGCGGCGCATCGTCCCGGCGACGGTGAGGGTCGTAAAATGCGCAAGCCCCTGCACCACCGCCATCAGCCGGTCGTGCTCGGCCGGCTCCATGACCGTGACCGCCGCGCCCGCCGCCCTGAAGACGCCGAGCACTTCCTCCGCCCGTTCGGGCGATATCCTGGCCGGGCAGGCGATCACCGTCTGCCCATGGAGAGACGGGACCGACGGGCCGAACATCGGGTGCAGACCGAGAACAGCCACTTTCGTCTCCAGCATCGCCGCAACGGGAGCAACCTTCAGCGAGGTGAAGTCGCAGAGCACCTGCCCCTCGCGAAGGAGCGGGGCGATCGAGCGGATCACCTCGACCGTGCTCCTGATGGGCACGGAGACGACGACGACGTCGCACGTCCTGGCGAGGTCGGAATTCGAGAGAGGGGTGCGCCGGCCCGAGACCGACACCTGATGCCCGGCCTCCGCAAAAACCCGGGCGAAAAAGGTGCCCATCCCACCGGTGCCGCCGATAATCCCGACGTGCATCTTCAGGTCTCCGTGATCGTCTCCTCGACCGCCATACCGAAGTGGCGGCCCTTTGCCATCGCACACCCCATGACGGTGTCCCCCTCCTTCAGGGCGGCGACCGAAACCGGACCCTTCTCGCCCATCAGCCTGACGGTTTCTGCGTTCTGGAGGACGAGCCCGACTTTTGCACCCCCGGCCTCGGCCTCGACGAGGAGAAGGGGGCGGCGCTCGATCTTCACCCGACCGACCGCGGCCTCCTCGGTGGCGCCCGTCGGGCCCACCACCATGACTGCGTCGCCCGACCGCACCTCTGAGAGGTACGAGGTGCGCCCGTCAGGGCGGAGCAGGTAGGCATGGACCGCCCCGGCGTTCACCCTGAACGGCCGCGGGGCGACGTACGGGTTCTCCGCGGTCTCGGCGAGGACGAGCAGGAAACCGGAAGAGGTGTTGCCCACCAGCATCCCTTCCCCCTCTGCGAGGAGGGAGCAGGTGTCAATGCAGGCGCGGTCCCCCATCCCGATCTGCCGCACGGCGGTGACGGTGAAGGGGGCGATCGCGACGGGGGGGCTCCCGGCCTGCACGGCGGCGGCGACCCGCCCGACCTCGAGGGGATCGTCGGTGCGGAGCAGCACGCCGGCGACGCCTTTTTCCAGGATGCCCAGCGCGAGCGTGGCCTCCTTCGCGTTTCTGACGACGGCGACCACGCGGTCGGAGGCCGCGACCAGGTTTTCGAGCGGGATGATCGTCCAGTCTGAGGTGGAGACGACGAGAATAGCCCTGCCTGCCTCCGGGAGCGGGGACTCCGGCGTCACCTCGGCAAAGACGACGTCCTTACCCGGCACCAGATCGCCGTCGGGCGCAATCGTCGTGATCCTGCCGAGGGCTCTCGCCTCGGCGGCCGCATCGACGACCAGTGCCTGTGCACCGGCCTCTATCGCCGCCGTGGCGATCTCCTTGTTCCAGGGGCGCACGTCCACCCAGAAGAATTTCATGGATCCCCCAGGGCGGACTCGGGGGCGGTCTCCTCGTGGACCACCCTGCACAGGGCGCGGACGAACGGCGCAGGTTCTTCACGCTGGAAGGCGTTCCGCCCGATACATACCCCAGACGCACCGGCCGAAACGGCGTCCCGGATCGCCGATAGGGTGGCGATATCGCCGGCCTTCTCTCCGCCGGCGATGAGCACCGGCACCGAGCAGGCAGCGGTGATCTCGGCGAACGATACCGGGTCGCCGGTGTAGTTGGTCTTGATCAGGTCGGCACCGAGTTCTTCGGCCACCCTGACGCAGTGACCGACGGCGGCGGGGGAACGCGGGTCGATCCCCTTGCCCCGCGGGTAGATCATGATCAGGAGCGGCATGCCCCAGCGGGTGCACTCCTTAGATACTTCCCCGGCCGCCTCGATCATCCGCGACTCGTGCGGCGCCCCCAGGTTGATGTGGATGGAGACCGCATCGGCGCCGAGGGCGACCGCCTCTTCAACGGTGCAGACGAGCACCTTGTCGTCGGGGTCCGGGTTGAGGGAGGTCGAGGCCGAGAGGTGCACGATCAGGCCGATGTCCCGTCCGTGCCCGCGGTGGCCCGCCTTCACCATGCCCTTGTGCATCACGATCGCATTGGCGCCGCCTTCCGAGACAGCGGCAACCGCCTCGGGCATCCGCCGCAGCCCCTCGATCTGGCCGAGGGTGAAGCCGTGGTCCATTGGCACGATGACTGTCCGGCCCGTGTTACGGTCCATGATCCGTTCCAGTCGGATCGCCTTGCCGATCATTTCACCATCTCCAGCGCCTCGTCCGCACTCCGTCCGCCGTGCACGATCGCCGCCGCCGCCCTGATGAACAGGTCGGGGTGCGGGTGCTGGAAGGCGTTTCTCCCGATGGAGATCCCGGCAGCGCCGCCCTCCATCGCCCCCTCGATCAGTTGGAGGGTCGAGAGGTCGTCGGTCTTCGACCCGCCGGCGACGACCACCGGCACCGGACAGCCCCGCGTCACCTCGCGGAACGAGTCGGGGTCGCCGGTGTAGACGGTCTTGACGATGTCGGCGCCGAGTTCGGCACCGGCCCGCGCCGCAAGGCAAACCGCAACGACGTCCTTCTCGTCGGCGATCTTCGCACCCCGCGGGTACATCATCGCCAGCAGAGGCATTCCCCACTCCATGCACTCGACACCGATCCTGCCGAGGTCTTCGAGCATCCGCGCCTCCGAGTCGGCCCCGATATTGATATGGACCGAGACGGCGTCGGCACCCATCTTCAGTGCGTTGGTGACGGTGTTCACGATCACCTTCTCGTTCGGATCGGGGCCGAGGCTCGTGGAGGCCGAGAGATGAAGAATGAGCCCCACGTCCCGCCCGCCCTGGCGGTGGCCGTAGAGGGCGAGACCCATGTGGCCGAGCACGGCGTTCGCTCCGCCGCCGGCGACGAGGTCGACGGTCTTTCCCATATCGATGAGCCCGGGCATGGGCCCTGCCGTCACACCGTGATCCATCGGTACGATGATCGTCTTTCCGGTGTTACGGTCCATGATGCGTTCCATCCTGATCTGTTTTCCTCTCATGATCAACTCCTCCCCGGCGGCATGACATACTGCGGGGACGTTTAAAAGAGATAAAAATAGCTAAAGCTAAAAGCGAAGCCGTAAAGTGCGACCGCTCCGTGAGCGGGGTTCAGAGAAGCAATACCTGCGTGATGGGGATCGGTCGGGCTAGTGAAGATAAAAACATTCACCGGCGAAAAAACATTCACCACACATTGTGCATAGATTGGCGCCATCCCCTATATAATAGGTGCGGAGCGTCCGGCCGAACGGAAAAAGAGTTATCTCTTCACCGAAAACGCGTTCCTTGCCAGATCGTCGCCAGAGGCATGGGAAATCATCCCCCCATTGCATAACGATAGAGGGCGGCGTCTCATCTCCCGGACGATCCGTTCATCCGATCCGATGTTGCCGAATCCGTCCCAAGACACTATATATCAGGAGGGCAAGGACTGCCCATGATCAGTCTGAACGCCGGGGCCATCCCGGGAGTCGCGGGAATGGTCGCACGAGCCGATCTGCTCGGGATCAGGACCACGACCATGGCCTGCGGCGCCAGGGTCATCGACTGCGGCGCCGACGCCCCGGGGAGTTATGAGGCCGGGTGCCGTTTTGTAGAAGTATGTTGCGGGGGGTTTGCCGGGGCGCGTGTTGAGATCGGGGAGTTCGGACCCTATGCCATCCCTGTCCTCCATATGATCGTTTCAAACCCTGCAATTGCCTGTCTTGGAGCCCAGCTCCCCCTGTGGAGAGTGACGGCCGGAGGGGAGGGGGCCGACGCAGCCGGACCCGGGAGAGCACTCGCCAGAAAACCGGCGGCACTTTATCAACGACTGAAACATGATGAGAGCGCCGAAGAGGCCCTCATATGCCTTACCGCCGACTGGCCGCCAGACGAGACTGAGGCAAGGATCATCGCAGAGGCCTGCCAGATCAGGCCGGCGAATCTCACCCTCATGCTCGCCCCGGCCGGGAGCATCGCCGGCACAGTCCAGCTCGCCGGGCTCGCGGCGGCTACGGCCCTTGCACGGATCATGAATATGGGTTTTGACCCCCTGCGCTTCGTACACCTCGCTCTCAGGGTGCCGGTGGCGCCGCCCGGCCCGGACGGCGAACGTGTCAGGGCCGCCGCAGCCCTGGCCGGCATGGCCTGCGGGACACTCCATCTGATCGTGGACGGCTTCGAAGAGGTGCTTTCCGACGTTGTCGACGAACGGGGGACGGCGAGCCCCGGGCGGGAGGGGAGGTTCACCACACCCATCGCCGAGGCCACCATATCAGACCTCAGAGACGGGAGTGTCCGCCGTTTCGGATCGCGGGACCCCACAAAAATCCTCGAACATTTCGGGATCAGGAAACGGCGGATCCGACCGGACAGGATCAGGGATATCAGATAACAGAGACCGGCATCATGGAGTGAACGATCCTATCGGACTCATCGCTGTTTCCGGCGGATCGGTTGCACCGATGATTACCACGTCTCACATGCAGAGGGGCCATGATGCTCAATCATCGTACGGGTCCTCTCCTGATTTCACCCCCTCAGAACAGCCCCGGGAGTGCCTTTTTCCATCTCGCCGCGGAGGAGTGTCCTGCCCCCGTACAGGTGCGCCGATGGATCGTATTCCCGGTATGACCTTGCGTCACTCTCTCCTCTATGGCGGAAGACCGGATTAAATGCTTATAATCACTCTTTTTTTTCTCCGATGGGGCACTGTGCAACGTATTCGAGGTTGAACTTATAGAAATGCGTGTAACCGCAGTTCCGGCACCGGGTCGTGAACTGGCTGCAGCCGATGGTCAGATCGTGCGGGCCCTCGACGCCGCAGTTCTTGCACGGTGCGACTGTCTCAAGGTGCCAGATGTCATAACAGCTGATCGGCGTATAGGTGCCTGCCGCACTGACGTCCTCCACCCGCGGAATAAAGATCCGGGTCGCCCCGCAGTTCGCGCACGCCACCTGCGCTTGCGACGAGACGGCCTTGATCACCTGGTCGGCGTCCAGGTGGCAGTGGTAACAGGAGGTACGATATTTTGTAAAAATGAACCGTTCGACCATGTATTCCCCTCGTAATTCGATCTTCATATACTTACCCTGTCAGGATCCGGGCCCTGAAATCGATTAATAAAAGGATATACGTGACGTATACCATATATTTTTCAAATAAAATAATAAGACGGACTAAACCACATAAATCAAAAATGGAAAAGTAGATTAATTGATCCATTAAAATAATTTATCACTACAAACCGCCGATAGTGAGGGATGATAAATATGACACCACAAACGTCAGAAAAAATAGAAGAGACCCTCCAGCGCGCCATCGAGGGGGATTTTTCAGCACGGGTCAGGGTCGATCTCCTCGCAGAGGAATTCAAGCCCCTCGCAAAAATGGTCAACATCGCCATCGAGAAAATGGCGGAAGCTGAAAAACTCAAAAGGCGCTCTGATGCATTCATAAAGTTCAACCCCCAGGCAATCGCCGTCCTCGCATCCGACAAGCACCGCCTCGACCTCAACAAGCAGTACGAAAAGGCCTGGCGCGGTTCGTATGACGAACTGATGGCAAAGAAACTCTACGACTTCGACATCAAGACCTCGGGCGACGATTTCTACGCCTCGTTCGAGACCAGGAAGATGGCGATCTCCGACATGGAAATCTCCTGGGACGACCGGACAAAGACCTATCTCCGCCTCTTCCAGGTCCCGATCCTGGACGAAAACGGGGAGATCGATGTCAATTACTACATCTACCAGGACCTTACCGAGCAGATGAACGAGCTCCACAAGATCCGCGCCCTGCAGAAGCGTGCCGACGACTTCGTAAAGTTCAACCCCCAGGCGATCGCCGTTCTCGCACCCGACAAGCACCGCCTCGACCTCAACAAGCAGTACGAAAAGGCCTGGCGCGGTTCGTATGACGAACTGATGGCAAAGAAACTCTACGACTTCGACATCAAGACCTCAGGCGACGATTTCTACGCCTCGTTCGAGACCAGGAAGATGGCGATCTCCGACATGGAAATCTCCTGGGACGACCGGACAAAGACCTATCTTCGCCTCTTCCAGGTCCCGATCCTGGACGAGAACGGGGAGATCGATGTCAATTACTACATCTATCAGGACAACACCGCACTCGTAGAGAAGGAGAAGGAGACGCAGCAAGAGCACCGTCTCATCGCCGCCAGCGCCGAGGAACTGAAGAAGGCGATGAACGATATGGCAAAGGGCGATCTCACCGCCATCGTGGAGATCAAGGACGACGATCCGCTCCGCGACCTCAAGCTCAACTATCGCCAGTCCCGCGAGGGCATTAAGGCAGCGCTCATCAAGGCGGCAAATATCGGCGAGAAGGTGAACGGCAGTTCAATCGAAACGAGCCGCAGCTCGGCCGACATATCCCGGGCGATCGAGCAGGTCGCCTCCAAGAGTCAGGAGAGCGCAGAGGATACGAAGCGGCAGCTCGATAACCTCGAAGAGGTGGCACGTGCGATGTCCGACCTCTCGGCATCGATCGAGGAGATCGCCAGCACCTCACAGGGCGTGCTCGACGGGACCGCCGCGGCGGTCAAGGTAGGGAACGAAGCCGATAAACTTGGCCGGGAAGCAACCGGGAAGATGCGCCAGGTCGAAACCATTACAAAGGAAGGGGTCGAGGAGTTTTCACAGCTCAACAAAGAGATGCAGGAGATCTCCAAGATCGTCAAGCTCATCAACGACATCTCCAGCCAGACCAATCTGCTCGCACTGAACGCCGCCATCGAGGCGGCCAGGGCGGGCGAGCACGGCAGGGGTTTCGCGGTGGTTGCAGGCGAGGTGCGCAACCTCGCCGGAGAATCCAAAAACGCAACAAACAACATCGAGGATCTCATCGGCAGCATCCAGTCCAAGAGCGAGAAGACCGGGAGGGATCTTCAGGCAGCCATCGTAGAGATCGCGGCCGGGGTCGATAGCGTCAACCAGGCCATTGATGCGCTGGATCGGATTGTCGCCGCCACAAAGGGGGCGCACGAGAGCGTATCCGAGATTGCACGGGCGACCGAGGACCAGGCGAGTGCCACCAACCGCGTGATGGAGCGGATGGACGTGACAAACAGGATGACCAAAGAGACGATGGCACGGATCGAGGACATGGCCGCCCTTACCGAGGAGGTTTCGGCCTCGGCCCAGGAGGTCGGCAGTGCAGCCGAGGAAGTCGCCGCAATGGCCGGAGAGTTGAAAGAAAGCCTGGACTCTTTCAGATTGAAGTAAGGTGAAAGGTGTGACAAACGTTGATGTAGTAGAATTCGAGGTGGCAGATGAGCACTACGCTCTCGACATCTCCCTTGCACGGGAGATCGTCGAGATGGTCCCGATCACGCCGGTGCCGAGGGCCCCCCCCCATATCGCAGGGATCATCAATCTTCGCGGTGAGATCACGACGGTCATGACCCTCTCAACGCTCCTCGGCATTCCTGAGGCCGGGAGGCAGCAGGAGCGGCAGAAGATCATCATCCTCGTTCCCGAGGCGGCAGGGGGCTCCAACGTCGGGATCATCGTCGACGATGTCCTCTCGGTGATGCAGATCTCAGAAAACGATGTCGAAAAGATGGACGACGCCCTTACGCGAGACGCCTTCGTCAAGGGGATCATCAAGGTGAACGACAAGACGGCCGAGAGCAGCGACACCAAAAACCTGATCATCTGGGTGGACATGCAGAAGGTGCTCGAACAGTTGACCGGGCATACGGCCTGAAGCCAGCGGTTTACCCATTTTACCAGATCGAATCTTTTTTGGCTCTTCGCTATTTTGTGGGTATCCGCGAGACCTTCGTCTGACTCCGTTCAGGCGCTTTCTTCGAGGTTTTCCGGGAGTATCTCACGCTATGGGCGCGAAGGCATTGGGGAGCGGATCATCGGGGCTCCGTTTCTTCGCGTCTGGAGCGTGATCGGACATGCGCACCGGTGCCGGAGCGGTCAAGAAAAAGGGAAGCCCGGGGGCTGACCTGAGGGATGTGATCAGATGGGGATTACCCACGTGAAACAGCGAAGAACCGCTTTTTATTATCTCATGATATCCAGGCGGTCACGCACACCAGGAACCCATAATCCCCACGGAGAAGTGATAAAAAAAGCTGGTGCCCTGTATTCAGGGCATATGCAGGCGTTTCAGACTTACATCGGGGGCATGCCACCCATGCCGCCCATGCCGCCGCCCATTGCCGCCATTTCCTCGGGTGAGGGGCCGGCAGACTTGGAGGAGGCGATGACGTCGTCGATCCTGAGGATCATCACGGCTGCCTCGGCGGCCGAGCTGAGTGCCTGGGTCTTCACGCGCAGGGGCTCGACGACACCCTTCTCAAGCATGTCGCCGGCCTTGCCGGTGTAGACGTCGAGGCCCGCGGTCTTCTGTCCCTTTTCATGGGCCGCACGAAGGTCCACCAGGATGTCGATCGGGTCGAGACCCGCGTTCTCCGCAAGGGTCCGCGGGATGATCTCGAGAGCGCTGGCAAAGGCCTCGATGGCGAGCTGAGCCCGGCCACCGACGGTTGCTGCATACTCGCGGAGCCGCAGGGAGAGTTCGACCTCGGGGGAGCCGCCGCCGGCGACGAACTTCTTGTCGCGGAGGGCGACCTCGACAACGCGGAGGGCGTCTTCCATGGCGCGGTCAAGCTCGTCGACGACGTGCTCGGTGCCGCCCTTGATGATGATGGAAACCGCCTTCGGGTTCTTGCACTTCTCGACGAAGGTCATGTCTTCGCCTGAAACCTTCCTCTCCTCGACGAGACCGGCGAAGCCGAGTTCCTCGGGAGAGATGGCGTCGATGGAAGAGACGAGGGTCGCACCGGTCGCACGGGCGAGTTTCTCCATGTCGCTCTTCTTCACGCGGCGGGTGGCAAAGATGCCGGCCTTGGCAAGGTAGTGCTGGGCGATGTCGTCGATACCCTTCTGGCAGAAGAGGACGCTCGCACCGGAGGCGACAATCTTGTCGACGATGTTCCTGATCATCCGCTCTTCTTCGTCGAGGAACATCTGGAGCTGGTCAGGGCTCGTGATGTTGATCTCGGCGTCGACCTCGGTCTTCTTGAACTCGACCGCGGCATTGAGGAGGAGGATCTTTGCGTCTTCGACCTTCTTCGGCATCGCCGGGTGGACACGTTCCTTGTCGATGAGGATGCCCTCAACGATCCCGGAGTCCTCGATGGAGCCGCCGACCTTCTTCTCGATCTTGACAAAGTCGAGGTCGACGGTGCCGTCTTCGTCGGCGACCATGGTGACGGCCCTGACGATGAGATCGCAGAGTTTGTCCTTGGCGGCCTCGGCACCCTTGCCGGTCATGGCGGTGCCCGCGATCTTCAGAAGGATATCGGAGTCATTGGGCTTGACGTCGATGGCAAGTTCCCTGACGATCTCGATGGCCTTCTCGGCGGCCATGCGGTAACCGTGGGCGATCACCGTGGGGTGGACGTCCTGTTCGAGGAGATCCTCGGCCCGCTTAAGGAGTTCGCCGGCCACGACGACTGCGGTGGTGGTGCCGTCGCCGACCTCGTCGTCCTGGGTCTTCGCTACCTCGACCATCATCTTGGCGGCCGGGTGTTCGATGTCCATTTCCTTGAGAATGGTCACACCATCGTTCGTGATGACGACGTCGCCAATGGTGTCGACAAGCATCTTGTCCATGCCTTTCGGACCAAGGGTGGTCCGTACTGCCGCGGCAACGGCCTTGGCGGCGGCGATGTTGATGCTCTGTGCGTCACGCCCGCGGGTGCGGGAACTTCCTTCTTTAAGAATAAGGATCGGTTGTCCTCCCAGTTGCTGAGACATTACATATCACCCATGAATTTAGCGCTCAAATAGTTGGTTTGTAGTTCTATATAAATCTTCTCAAGGGTTGATCATCTCAATGAGGTCAGAACCATCTTCAAGACCCTTCAAATGCTCTTCTCCAACAACAAGAGTTTTTCCAATCCTCTTTTTCTTTTTGTAGTCCGAGACGATGCACATTGCATGGGTTCGTGCGATCTGTGAGATATTGCCTATGAGAGCAGCGCGCTTGACCATCCGCTGCGCCGTCCCATAGCAGGTGAGGATCCTCTCTGTCTCGACCATTGCGAGTATCTGGAAGGGGGCACGGCGCATCTGATAGATTTCAATACCCATACGCCGAAAATCGGGCAGAATATCCTGAGAGACCGATTCGTCCCGGGGGACGCCGGCCGGAGACGTATAGGACAGAAGATCGATCGATTCGACGACCGCCTCATCGAATATCTCCTCCAGATGGATGGCGACGTCCAGGGTGGTGCTCATACCGTCCTCGTACTTCGATATCGTTCGTCGCGAGACACCGAGATGGCGGGCAAGGTCACCAAGGGAAAGCTGGTGCTGTTCCCTGAGGTTCTTGAGCACGTTGCCGTTGATGTTCACATACAGCCCGCCCGGATGGGCATAGATGAGGGGGGGAGAACCCTCGACCAGAAAATCATAGAGAGTTGCGGGGGAGATCGCGTAGATCCCGTAGCGCACATAGACGGTGCCGCGTTCGAGATCGGCGTCGCGGGCCCGCTCGCCGATGATCAGGGGTGAGGCGCCGAGGTGGCGGGCAATGGCATCCATGTCCCGCGATATCTCCTCGGATACCGAGTCGATATGAGAAACCACCTTGATAACAAGGAGGACCTCACCTTTCCCGGCGATCAGGTCAAAGGAGCGAGGGCGGAGGCTGCACCGCTCAGAGACGTCATAACCGGCAGTCAGCATAACGCTGATCACCATATCGAGGAGGTGCTCCTGTGACATAGACACTCGTTAAAGGTGGATATAGTACGACACACTAATAAATAGTCGCCTCATGTTCATAGGAATCGACGACACCGATTCGCCCGCAGGGATGTGCACAACCTATCTCGGCGCCGTGCTGATCAGGCGATTTAAACAAGCAGGATTGCCGGTTGGAGAAGCAAGGCTCGTCAGACTCAACCCGAACGCCCCTTTTAAGACGAGAGGCAACGCGGCGATCTGTATCGAGACAGCGGGCAGCCCGGAGAGAGTGTTCTCCATTGCAGCAGCGCTGATCGACGAACTTGCCGATCTTTCCTGTGAAAACACCAACCCAGGCCTTGTTGTGGCTGAAGAGCGGCCTGACTCTGCATTCTACTGGAAATGCGTCCGCGACTTTTGCACGATAGACGAGGCAAAAGCGCTCCTTCAGGAGAACTGCGCTCTTTATCGGGGCTGGAAAAATGGCCGGGGACTTATCGGGGCCACCGCGGCGGTGGCAAGCGTTCTGCCGGACCGGACCGCCGAACTCCTCGCCTACCGCCGGCAAGAGGTGTGGGGGACGCCGCGATCGGTCGACCGGCCTTCGATCTTCGCCGCCGAAGCGGCGACCTACCCTCATACCTGGGACTCGGTGGACCTGCAAAACGGCGTCGTGGTCTGTGTGCCCCACACCCCCGACCCCGTCCTCTTCGGGATCCGCGGGGAGAGCGAGGCCTGGGTGCGGCAGGCCCGCACCGAAATTCAGACGGAGGAAACCGGGATGGAACAGGTATGGGTCACCAATCAGGGGACCGACGCTCACCTGAAAGACGGGACGATCGGCCGCCTCCTCGAAGGCCGGTCGTACCGCGTCCCGGGCACGGTGGAAGCGCGTGCGGTGACCGGGACCGGCGGGCACGTGAGCCTCACCCTTCTCGGCACCGACGGCGAGAGACTCCGCTGCATGGCATACGAGCCCACAAAGGGCTTCAGGGATATCGTGCGGGCGCTCATGCCGGGCGACGAGATTCTCGTCGCCGGGAGTTACAAAAACGAAAGCCTCAACCTGGAGAAACTGCGGGCAGATCATCTCGCCGAGGACAGGACCCTGCATCCCCCTCTCTGCCCGGACTGCGGAAGACGGATGACCTCTGCAGGACATGAGAAAGGGTACAAATGCCGGAACTGCGGCCAGCGGGCAAAAGATCCGCAGACCCTCACCACCCCGAGATCGATCGGTGCGGGCTGGTATGAAGTGCCGCCGGTGGCACGGCGGCATCTCTCAAAGCCACTGGTCAGGGACAGAACATCATAGATGACCGATGCGCCGGCAGCTTCGAAGTGCGAGGCCGTCTGATGGGAAAAACGACACCATCCATACCCCGTCCAGACCGGCACACCGTATGGAAATTCGGCATTGCGAGAGGAGCCAAGGATATCGGTGAGAGTATGACCATCCGATTATTCATCCAACACGATGTGATCACCGGCCCCACGGAAAAGGCGAAGGCTAAAGCTGGTTCCACAACCTGCCGCCTGCTGCCTCCCCTCCTGAAGTGAAACCCTCATCCACCTGCATCTGGAGAACCGGGAAAAGGGTTTCTCCAGGAAAAAGAGAGGGTTCAGGCGAGGTGACCAAGCCCGAGTTCAGCGAGTTTCTCCTTTTTCGGCACGCCGTTTTTGTCCCAGCCGCGGATCTCGTAGTACTTAGGGAGCATCTCAGGAAGCCTGCTGACCTTCCCTTTCGCCGGTCCTGTCGGGATCGGGTCGTTGAGCAGCCTTGGCGGGAGGGTGTCGTCCTTGCCTGTGTAGCCGTTTTTGATGATGAACATCCTCTCCATGTTCCAGATCCGCTCGCCGATCTCCATGATCCGTTCGGCCGTGTAGTCGACACCGGTAGCGGCCTTCAGTTCGGCGGCGATCTCGTCGGCGCCGATCGCAAAGGACGCGAACAGGCAGGTGCCTGAGGCGGAAAGGGCGCCGGTAAGGTCCTGGAAGATCTTGAGGATCTCGGGCTTCCCCTCGGTGACCGACGGGTCCAGCTTCATCGGGAGACCGAGGATCTCGGGCGAAATGGTGTAGCCCCGCACATGGCAGCCGCCCCGGTTCGAGGTGGCGTACTCGAGCCCGATCCCCTGCACCGCACGCGGGTCGTAGGCCGGCATCTCCTGCTTCTTAACGGTCATCGAGAGTTCGGGGTGACCATACTTCGTGGCAAGACGGTACGAACCCTCGGCAAGGTCGTTCCCGAAACCCTCGCGGTACGCGGTGGCGCGGGTCAGTGCGACCATCGCATCGGCGTTCCCGAACCGCAGATCATAGCCGACCTTCTTCTGGTCGACGGCCCCGATCTCGTAGAGCTCCATCGCACAGGCGATCGTCGAGCCCAGGGTGATCGTGTCCATCCCGAGTTCGTTGCAGAGGAAGTTCGCCTTGATCACGGCGTCCATGTCGAAGATCCCGCAGTCGGCGCCGAAGGCCCAGGCAGTCTCGTACTCGGGCCCCTCGCCGACCTCGTTGTACTTCCCCTTCGCCTTCGCGACACGGCCGCAGCCGACGACGCAGCTCCCGCAGCCCTTGCCGCGGAGGAGGTGCGCGCCGGTGAGGGTCTCGCCCGAAATTTTGTCGGCCTCCTCGGTGTAGGCCTCGCGCCAGTTCCGCGTCGGGAGAGCACCGCTCTGGTTGATGATGTTGACCAGGATGTTCGAACCGTAGGTCGGCAGGCCCGCGGAGGTGACCGGGTTGTCAGAGATCTTTTTCCTGCCGGCACGCACCGTCGCAAGGAAATTTTCCCTTTCGGCGACTTTAATTCCACGGGTGCCGCGCACCGCGATCGCTTTGAGGTTCTTCGAGCCCATCACCGCACCGACACCGGTCCGCCCGGCCGCACGGTGCTTATCGTTCATGATGCAGGCGAACTTGACAATTTTCTCGCCTGCCGGCCCGATGCAGGCGACCTCGGTGTCGGGGTCGGTCTCTGCCTTCACGGCATCGTCAGTCTCGTAGACGGTCTTCCCCCAGAGGCGGGAAGCATCGCGGAGTTCCACTGTGTCGTTGTTGATCCAGAGATAGACTGGCTTTGCGGCCTTCCCCTCGAGGATGATCATATCGTAGCCGGCGTACTTCACATGAGCCCCGAAGTACCCGCCCGAGTTCGAGGAGGCGAGGGTGTCGTTCAGCGGGCCTTTGGTTACGACATCATACCGGCCGGTCGAGATGCCCATCGTCCCGGTCAGCGGCCCGGTGGCAAAGATGAGTTTGTTCGCGGGCGAGAGGGCGTCCACCTTCGGGTCGACCTCGTCCGTGAAGTACTTCTCGCCAAGACCCCTGCCGCCGATGTAGTTCTCGGCGGCGTCCTTCTTCAGGGCCTCCTTTTTGACGGCGCCCGCAGTCAGGTCGACCCTGAGCACCGTCCCCATCCATCCGTGCATCAGATCTCCACCTCCGCGATGCCCGCAGCGATCTTCGCCGAAAAGGCCTTCTTCCGCTGGATTGTCGCCGTTTCGGCCGGCAGGTACTCGATCGCGTTCGTCGGGCAGAACTCGGCGCACATGGGCTTGCCGCTGCACTGGTCACATTTCAAGGGTTGCTTTTCTTCCATGCTGTACAGGACGTTGCCGAACGGGCAGGCCATCATACACATGCGGCAGCCGATGCATTTCGGCACGTTGACGTTGACAAGCCCGGTCACCGTGTCCTTCTCAAGGGCGCCGGTGGTGCAGGCCGCCACGCAGGCAGGTTTGTCGCACTGCAGGCAGGTCATAGGAATATTCACCCCGGCTTCAAAACGGTGGACCGTGATCCGGGAAACCGCCGGTCTGAACTCCCCCTCATGCCCGATCGAGCATGCAAGTTCGCACGTTCCGCAGCCGATGCACCGCTCCGGGGTGATCAGCAACAGGTTCTCAGTCTTTTCCATCATATCCCCCCTTATGATCGGGATGTCTATGCAATTCTGGTTTAAGAATGTTCACATCAGACCTCTGCATTTTACAGGGGAATCGTCAGGCACCTGAAAAATTGCGGAGATCTTGGCAATTGCCCATCAATCTTTCCCTTTCGTTCCGAGGCCAGTTCCGGCCTCCCTCGCCTCTGCGATACGTCGGCACCGCGGGCAGAGGATTCTCCCCTCTTTTATCTCAAATTCCGGCTTGCCTGCCTCAATCTGCTCTTTCGTCGCAAAACGCTCCCCACACATTTCGCAGGCGACCAGTTCGAAGGTCCTTCCCCAGATCGTGCGGGTGCCCTCCTTTTCGGTCATCAGGATCGCACCGGTGGGGCAGACCTCGGCACAGGCGCCGCAGCCGATACAGGTCGTTGAAACCTCCCCGAAGGGGGTGTTTACCTCCTTCTCCCAGCCCCGGGAGACGAAGTCGATGCATTCTGTGCCGAGCTGAGCACAGGCCCGCACACAGCGGCCGCACCTGATACAGAGATCGATCTGCCCTTTCTGCACGAAACGTTCGTCGAGAGGTTCGACACCGTACTGCTCCGCGAGTTTCTGGAGGACCGGAGACTTCGGCGAGCGGGCAAGGAGGAGCTGGATGACGAAGTTCCTCGCCCTCCTGACCTCAGGCGTGTCGGTGAGGATCTCGACCGGTCCCCTGATCGGGTACATGCACGAGATGACGAGACTTTTCCTTCCCCGGTCCACCACCTCGACCTGGCAGAGGCGGCAGTTGCCATCCAGAGGGAGTCCCTCGTGATAGCAGAGCGTCGGGATATCGATGCCGACCGACCGCGCCGCTTCAAGGGCGGTCATCTCCTTCTCGACCGCGGTCTTCCTGCCGTCTATCGTGACGTCGATCATGCCGCCCCCCTCCTCACAACCCTGATCGCACTGAAGCGGCAGGCGTCCAGGCACGAACCGCAGGTGATGCACTTCTCCATATCGATCCTGTGAACCTGTTTCCTCTCGCCGGTAGCCGCATCGACCGGGCAGACCTTGGCACAGAGGGTGCAGCCCGTGCAGGCCTCCGGGTCGATCTCCAGCGCATACAGATCGGTGCAGACACCGGCACGGCAGAACCCCTCTTTCTCGTGCTCTTCATACTCCTCCGGGAACCAGTGCATCGTCGAGAGGACGGGGTTCGCCGCGGTCTTCCCGAGGCCGCAGAGCGCCGTGTCCCGCACATTTTCGGCGATATCCTTGAGGAGCGAGGTGTCGCCGGCCCGCGCCTTCCCCGAGGTCAGGCCGTGCAGAAGAACGTGCATCGCTTTCAGACCTTCCCGGCATGGGGTGCACTTGCCGCACGACTCCTCGACCAGGAAGTCGATGAAGTACTGGGCGACATTCACCATGCAAGTGTGGTCGTCCATGACGATCATGCCGCCCGAACCCATCATTGACCCTGCCTTCACCAGTTCGTCGAAGTCCACAGGAAGGTCGAGTTTTTCATCAGGAAGACAGCCTCCTGACGGCCCTCCAGTCTGTACAGCCTTGAAAGCGTGGTCGTTCATGACACCCCCACCGATCTCGAAGATCATCGTACGCAGGGTCGTGCCCATCGGAACCTCGACAAGGCCGCTGTTTTTGATCTTGCCGACAAGGGAGAAGACCTTCGTCCCCGTACTCCCGGGAGTGCCCATGCTCCTGTACCAGTCGGCACCGTTGACGACGATCTGCGGGATGTTCGCCCACGTCTCGACGTTGTTGAGGACGGTCGGGACGTCCCAGAGGCCTTTTTCGGTGGAGCGGATGTACTTCACCCTCGGCACCCCGGCCCGCCCCTCGATCGAAGTCATCAGGGCGGTCGACTCGCCGCAGACGAAGGCCCCGCCGCCGCGGAATATCTCGATGTCAAAGTCGAACCCGTTCCCCAGAATGTCCTTTCCGAGGAGGCCGAACTCCCGCGCCTGCTCGATCGCCCGCGAGAGATGTTTGACCGCAAGCGGGTACTCGTTCCTCACATAGATGACGCCTGCATCGCCACCGATGGCATACCCCCCTATGATCATCCCCTCGACGACGCTGTGGGGATCGCCCTCCATGAGACTCCGGTCCATGAAGGCGCCGGGATCGCCCTCGTCGCCGTTGGCAAGCACGTACTTCTGCGGCGCATCGACGGCGGCCGCAGACTCCCACTTCACGCCGGTC
>Ga0209269_1000410_pt1 | contig 41315 bp, 43 predicted proteins | sample MTBAKMMethaMetaG_FD_187455 | JGI IMG/M metagenome (GOLD analysis project Ga0209269, IMG submission 187455) | Enrichment culture microbial communities from Arthur Kill intertidal strait, New Jersey, USA, that are MTBE-degrading - MTBE-AKM (Arthur... | ecosystem: Environmental > Aquatic > Marine >... | reverse complement strand
GACTCATGTCTCAGAGTCCATCTCAGGGCTCCCTCTCTCAAGGCCCTTACGCGTCATAGGCTAGGGGGTACGTTACACCCACTACAACCTGATACGCCGCAGACCAATCCTTGGGCACCGGAGTTTTCGATCTAGAAGCATTCCAGCTTTCTAGACCTATGGGGTATTATTCTCAGTTTCCCGAGGTTATCCCCCACCCAAGGGCATGTTATCCGCGTGTTACTGAGCGGTCCGCCGAGTCCTTGCGACTCTCGACTCGCATGTCTTAATCGAATTCCAATAGCGGTGGCCGCCGGCAGGATCAACCGGAATTGATCCTTCGACAACCATTATTAATTGATCGCCTAGGATGTGTATTAAAGAAAATTGGCAGAGTTACCAAGTTTCACCAGCAGTACCACTTCCGAAGAAATGTTACTGCCATCGAGCGTCAGAAACAAGAGAGCACGTCGACGCCTTTCGACGGAGATCTTGTTTCTCCATTCCCATTCTTTTTGCCCCCCTAGATGCAAGCATCCAGTTCGGCGTTTTTTACGCTGTGTTTCAGCGCAGAATCCCCTTAACTTCGGTCTTATATATAACCGTTTCGGGGGTCTCATATTTTGAAGCGACTAAAGCGCCTCAGTCGAAGCGGTTTCAACGCTTCCATCCCACCCATTATGGCAGGGCTATATCACCTTTTCCCTACGACGAAGTTTGGGCGAGTCATTTTCGATCACGATTCACGAATTCTAAATAGTGTGCGGAAGGTCCTAGGGAGGTTGGCATTTTCAGTGATGCTAGTGAACATTCGTGGGTACATGATTTTCCATCCAGCTGGGCTAAATGAGCGCCTTGACAAAAGCTTTTAATAACGTCTCCTGCTTTTGCAGCCAAAAAGCGGAGGTGGCCCAGCCCGGCAAGGCGATGGATTGCTAATCCATTGTCCGCAAGGACCCGGGGGTTCAAATCCCCCCCTTCGCGCCATTTTTCACTTTTACTATTATCGATCCCGTAATGGTGTAGCCTTGTTCCATTGGTCCTCGAAGAGGTCATCCGCCCATCTCACCACGGCCGGGGAATTTCCCAGGAGCAGCTGATAATCCATATTCCCATCGGTCCTGGGCAGGGCGATGGCCACGCCGTTATCGATAATGGTCAACATGGCGCATATTCTGGGTAGCGACCTGATCTCCCCCATGGCCCTCTCCTCGCGAAGCACGTCACGGACGGATTCCAGCAGGCTCTCCTGCATCAGATATCTGACCTTTACCCCATCCGAAGCGCGCTGCCTGATGACATGGCCGTGCTCCTCCAGGCGCTGCTCCACCATCAGGTCTATACGGTTCTGCGCTCTCCTGAACGCTTCTGTTCCCCTGTTCAAGTTAGGTACCGTTTCGGTCAATAGCTGGGTATCCAACAGGTCGCCCAGCCGGGCACGGAACTCTGGCGGGATAAGGGACGCGTCGTGGTCCGCAAAATGTTCTCTGTGCTTGGCCACGAACGCCAGCGAGGCAGTGGAATCCATTACGAGTTTTGCATACCGGGTCGAACGATATCGGCCATCTGGTATCTTCTCCAGTAGGCCCGCCTCAGTGAGCCGCTGCAATTGCCTGAACGCTTCCGTCGCTGATATGTCCATCCTTTTGGCCACCTCGTTGAGCTTCAGGCTCTCGGTGAAGAGCTCATTGATTATTCGGCGCCGGTCCTCATTGGCCAGCTGGAAATGGAGATCGGACAACCTCTCCTGAATGACGTCGGATTCCGTCACGTGAAACACCTACGCATGTTTGTTAATAATAACACATCTAGGTCAAATAATCCTTATCAGCCCGGGTCCGATATAACAGGTTTCGAGGCTTGCGAAATGACCCGAAAGAACAAAGCGAACAAGGAACGCGTGTTCACCGTCGAGCTGAGATCGAACCGGGATATCCGGGGAGCGTCCTTCGAAGGTGACAAGAAGGTCTTCATAGAAGGATCGCTAGGGCCCCTGAAGAAGGCCCATTTCGAGGAGGACCTTGTTCTGGAGATAGTGGGAGAGAACGGTGCGCTGAGAGTCGACCTCAGCAGGAGGGACCTGGAGAAGATTTCTCCCGGGGACGATGTACTTCTCAACGGACAAGGGGGATGTGCATGAGGGCCCTGATAGTCTATGGGACCAAGAACGGTTCCACCAAGGAGATATCGGAAAGAATTTCCCAGGTCCTGGCCGCAGAGGGCTTCGAGGTACGCACGGCGAACGCCGGAGGAGCGGTGAACGATCCCCAGGGATTCGACATCGTGATCGTCGGCAGCGCCATCCGGCTAAGGTCCTGGCTCAAAGCCCCGGTGCGGTTCGTCCAACTGAACCGCATGACATTGAGCGCCAAGCCGGTCTGGCTATTCAGCAGCGGACTGCAGGTGAACGATCCCCGCTCGACCAGCCCGCGCACCCTGGCCAAGTTCCAAAGGGCCATCGGACCTTGCGAGCATAGGTTCTTCGCCGGATCGTTGGACCCTCGGAAGATGGGTCGAGTGCACAGGTTTATCCTGGGTCTCCCCGGATTTCGGAGCGTCTTTCCGACCGGGGATCGCCGCGACTGGCAAGAGATAGAGGGTTGGGCGAGAGATATCGCCAGCAGCACGAGGGCCGTCCGATCGAACGGAACGCCGATCATGCAAAGTGATCCAGCCAAGGCAAAAGGGCCTTCCGGCACGGGTCGCGGTGCACCAGTAATGGATTGAAAGATGTAAAGGAGGCAACAATATGACAAAATTAAGGAAGGTAGCGATCGTGGTGGTAGTGGCATTCGCCATCCTGTTCCTGACCGGGGCCATCATGTGCACGATATACTGAAATGAGCGCGAACGAAGAAATGCGATGAATAGAGGTGAAGATCAAATGGCAATGAAAAGGATAGAGTACTTCCATGCCTCGGTCTACGGCAACGGGGCGCAGGTCGCCGAGGAGTTCCGAAGACAGATGGCTGGAAAGGGGATCGAGGTGGGCGTTCACCACGTCGAAGAGAAAGGGCTGGGGGCGTTACCTCCGGCGGACCTTTACGTGTTCAGTTCCCCGGGGAGGTTCGGCAAGCCGATCAAGGGCATGCGGAGGTTCCTCAAGGACCTAGAGCTTCCCAAGGGGACGAGGTGCGCGGTATTGACCACCGAACCTTCCCCTCAGCCCGACAAGAAAACAGGAACGGTCCCCACGGACGAGGAAATTGGGCGATGCCAACACGTGATGCCAATAATGCTCGAGGTCCTAAAGGAAAAAGAACTTATGACGATGGCCGACACGAAGGTCTACGTTACCGGCCTGAAGGGTCCTTTGGAAGCGGAATGGCGGGACAAGGTCCGGCAGTTCGTGGACACGATCAACGGCTCTTAAGGTGGGTGAGGCTGGTCTTTCATTAAGGCCCCGTTCCACCGGTCCTGAAAAATATTTTTCAAGTGGCCTCGCCGGCCACCTGCATTTCTCAATCTCCAGACGTCTTCCGTTCCCACCAGGCCTTCTTCGCTGCTTTGAGCGGGGATCGCATTCTCCGATCTTTCATGGAAACCAACAATTGCATATATCCTGCCGCTTCCTCATTGGTCATCAGCATCTTTTATGAAAAAGGTAGATCTCATGGCTCTGTACATCAACATGAAGGTCCTGGAGAACAAGGACGGGAGCGGTACCCTCGAACTATGGAAGAGAGGGTCGATAACCTGCACGCACATCCTAGGGACGTTAAATTACGATAACAGCGAGGAAAGGGACGTCCTGCTGGACATGCTCATGAAAGGTCATCCCGAGGTCAGCTTCATGGAGAAGGACTACCCCACCGGGTGCTTCGTGGACAACTACTACAAATGGCCTCAGCGTGGGCCTATAACGAGGTGAAAGCATGCTCATCACGTTGACGGTCAAGAACGAGGTCCAGGGCGGGCACATTCACCTGGCCAAGGTGGACATGGGCGGAGAGAAGGAGATCGGCTCGATCCATTACGAGAACGAACAGGACAAGGAGTGGTTGCTCAAGGTGCTAATGGACGGGCATCCGAACGTAACCTTGATGGGCACCAATGAAAGGGCGGCCGAGGGTCCGGAAGGGGAGTACAAACCCTGCTGCTTCTTCGGGGCCATGATCGATGCCATGTACGAGGCGGAGCAGAAGAAGAGCGGGTCCTGAGGAACCTCGCTATCGCACGCTCACTCAAGTTCAATTAAGCGAATCCTCAGATCATTACGACCACCAGGTACGCCAGGTAGATCGCCAAAAGTATGGCGCCAGTGGTCCGGTTCAACTTCCTCTTGAGATACATGAAGCTGAGCAGGACCAGGTACATGGTCAAGGTGACCGGTAGGGCGATCGTGTAGAAGTCTCCAGGGACCGTGACCGGTGAGAACGTTCCGGCCAGCCCGATTATCAGCAGGGTGTTGGAAATGTTGCTTCCCATGATATTGCCCAGAAGCAACCCCGTCTCGCCTGACCTCAGGGAGGTGATGCACACTACCAGTTCCGGAAGGGATGTCCCAATGGCCACGATCGTCGCCCCGATAATGAATTCGTCCAATCCCAACTTGAGGGCCAGCCCGACCCCTCCCTTCAGGACCAGGTCGGAGCCCGCTATCAGGGCGACCAGTCCCATCAGGGTGAGCGCCAGGGCCTTCCAGCGCGCCACTGGCTTCGCTTCGGTCCTTGGATGGGAACTTATAACCGCCCTCTCCGACCTGGCGGTTCGAAAGATGAAGAAGTTGAAGGCGACCCAGGCCGCCATGAGCACCAGGGAATTGCTTCTGTCTATGATCCCGTTGTATCCTAGAACCATGATGGCGAGCATAGAGACCACCAGGAACACGGCCTCCCTCTTGAACAGCGTCATTCTAGCGGACAAGGGGAAGATCAAACAGGGGATGGCCAGGACGATCCCTATATTGGCCAGGTTGGAACCTATCACGTCCCCGAAGGAGATGGAGGGATCGCCGTTGAGGCTGGAAATCAAGGCCAATGACGCCTCCGGGGCCGATGTCCCCAGGGCCACCACGGTCAGGCCGATAAGGAAGGTGCTGATCCCCAGCGAGGCCGCGAGGGTGGACGCGCCCTTCAGCAGCCAGTTGCCCCCGACGGTCAGTAAGGCGATGCCGCCGATCAGGAAAAGGGCATCCATCATCATTCTATCGTTACTTCACAGTGCTCTGACTATCTATAATAAATAGATGGCGTATCAGTCGCCGTGAAGTTCATCGTCGAGACGTACGGATGCACCATGAACCAGGGGGAGTCGGCCGAGCTCGCCGCCCGCCTCTGTTCCCTTGGCCATCAGCAGGTCTCCGATGCGAACGAGGCCGACGCTGTGCTCATCAACACCTGCGTGGTCATCGAGCCCACGGAGCGGAAGATCCTCCGCCGCCTCCGTCTTCTCCAGGACCAGGGAAAGAAGCTCATCATCGTAGGCTGCATGGCCTCGGTCAGCCCCAGGCAGCTGCGAGAGGAGTTCCCGAACGCTCTTATCAGCGGCACATCCGACTATCCGCGCTTCACTAAGGTGCTGGAGGACGAGTTCCAAAGGTGCGGTGAGGCGATTTCATCCAGGAGGCAAGAGCAGCTGGTCCTCCCCGTCGCTCAGGGATGCAACGGTTCCTGCACCTACTGCATCACCAAGCTGGCCAGGGGGGACCTGGTCAGCTATCCCCTGGAGCAACTGGTTGGCCGGGTGGAGCGAGCCGTGGGCCAAGGGGTCAAGGAGGTTTTGGTGACCTCCCAGGACACCGCCGCCTACGGCATGGACGGGAACGACCGCTTACCGGACCTGCTCAAGGCCATCTGCGGCATTCCCGGTGACTTCCGCGTTCGCGTGGGCATGATGAACCCAGACAATCTCTCGGAAATAATGGACGGGATGATCGGAGCGTACCAAAATCCCAAGGTCTATAGGTTCCTCCATCTGCCGGTGCAGAGCGGCAGCGACCGCATCATTCGGGACATGGGTCGGGCGTACACATCCGGTTCATATTTGGAAATGGTCCGAAGGATGCGTTCATCCATAAACCAGCTCACCTTGTCCACCGACGTCATAACCGGGTTCCCCGGGGAGACCGAAGACGATCACCGCAGGACCGTTGAACTGATGGAGGGGCTGCGGCCCAATATCATCAACGTCACTCGATTCTCCCGTCGTCCGGGAACCGTGGCCGACATCATGAAGGGGCAGGTGCCTGGCTGGATCTCCAAGGAGCGTTCCCGGGAGATCACCCGTTTACGCTTCCGGATATCCTCCGAGATCAACGCATCCAAGGTCGGCCGCACCTTCTCGGTCCTAATCGATGAGAAGGGCAAGGACAACAGCGTGATGGCCCGCACTGACGACTATTTGCCAGTGGTCATCAAGGGGGACCACGACCTATGGCAGCGGGTCGAGGTCAAGATCACCAGTTGTGCATCCACGCATCTTTACGGTGCGATGGTCGAAAGGATGGAAAATTAAATAGGGGATATCGCATCGAGGTCCACTAGAGCCCCGTAGTGTAGTGGTCAATCATGCTGGCCTTTGGAGCCGGTGACTCCAGTTCGAATCTGGACGGGGCTACCTTCCCTTCTCTATTTCCTAGGAAGCAAAGGGATTTTATCCCCTCCCGGGCATGGGGCGTCCGTGGAAGCGAGCTGCCTTCTAGAACTGGACCTGGGGAGCGAGGAACGCGCCCGCAACGTCAATCGCTCCTTGGAGATGGACAACGGTGATCACGCCAGGTCCTGGGTGGAAGGCACCGTTCTAAAGGTGGAGTGCCAGGCCAAGAGCTTGATGTCACTGCTCCACACCATCGAGGACCTGATGGCCTGCCTGAAGGTCGCCGAGGAGATCACCGACGTTGAGGATTAGACGCCCTCGCGCACCTTCACCGCCACACCCTTCTTGAAGCTCAGCATCTCCTCGCGGGTGAGCTGCGCTCTTCCGATAGCGACCAGGTTATCGTCCTTGTCCACCACCATGACCTCGTCCTGCAGGCGGATGTCCGGGTCGGCGTCGGTGACGAAGGAGCAGAAGACGTTCTTTCCCTGCTTGTTGAACTCCACTGCGTCGTCCTGCACGGTCACCCTCATCCTTGGCGAAGGGAGTCCCATCATCAATCTCTTGGCCCCGGCCGGGCGGAGGGTGAAGAAACCGTCCTCGGCCCGCATGGAAACGACGTGCTCCCCGTCCACCAGCACGTTCCTGATACGGTCCACGTTCTTGGACTTGACCAGGCTGACGTTCCCGGTGAACAGCGCTTCGGCCGCCCCCTTTCCGAACTGGTAGTCGGCCACGGCGCGCACCCTCGCCATATCGATGTCGAAGGTTCCCTTCCCCTGGGAGAACATCTTCAGGAACTCCAGCGTCTCGTCCCCATCCCAGATCGCCCCCATCTTGTAGCTGTGGGTATGCGCCAGGTCCTCCATCAGCTCCTTCGTCCGTTCGATGGTCTGATGGTCCTGATGCTTCGGGAAAAGGGATTGGGATATGGGGTATATCTCGTCAAGCTCGATGGGCACCGGTCCGAACGGCGAAATGACGTGGAAATGGGCGTCGCTTATCTCCAGTATCGTATCCATGGCCGGGCGCAGCGTCCTCGAGTACGGTTTCTCCGGCTCCTCGAAGGTCATCCCCACCTCGGTCCTGGGATGTTCATACCTCTCCGTCGACCGTTTATGATATCTCAGGAACGCCGGACGGTTCAGCGTTTCCGGGCCGGTGTAGAACAAGGCGTGCTCCCTGGACAGCGGTTCATACTTCTCCAGGAACTCCTGGTGTTTGCCCAACGCCCTCAATGCATCCAGCAGCGCCGGGTGGGAGCGGCAGCGCCTCTCCACCAGCTCCCAGAGGTCCCCTTCCAGTATCGCTCTCTTGACCCTTTCCAGCTCCATCTTGGAAACCCAGAGGTTGTGCCTGGCGATAAGCGCCGTCCGCTTGGCCGGAGGCATGGCCTTTATCTGCTCCAGGTCGTGGCCCTGGCAGGCGGGGCAGTTGCATTCCAACGATCTCATGTCGCCCAATCGGAACGTTCCCTCTAGGAACATGAAGCGGTCGTCCCGGGCGAACTTGGCGTAGGAGGCCGAGTCGAACATGTCGCATCCGAGGAGCACGGCCAAAGCGAACAGCATGGGATGTCCCGCACCGAAGAGGTGTACCGGACGGTCAGGCCGCAGCCCCTTCTTTGCCGCTACGATGACGTCAACCAGCTCGGCGAAGCGGTAGGTTTCCATCAAAGGAACGACACCGCCCACCGGGTTCACGTCCACTCCCATTTCCGATAGGCGCCTGGCGCACATCTCTCTGAGATCGGGATATATGGAGCCCTGGACCACCCCGGCCAGGAGCATCTCGCCCTTCAGTTCGGCGGCCTCCCTGGTCCTTTCCAGGGTGACCTCGATGGACTCGGCCGTGCGTTCCTTGCTCCAGTCCGGTTCCGCGAATATGTCCAGAACCGTTCCGATATCGGAACCGATGTCCCTCTGGAACTCTACGATCTCCCGGTTGATCAGGTCCACCTCGCCATACATGTGCGACTGGAACGTCCCGGAGTCGGTCATTATGACCCCCGGAAAGTCCAGGATCTCATGCAGTCCCTTGCTCAGGGCCTCCTCCCGGATCTTAGGGTCGCTCCGGATGATGTATGAATTGGTGATGAGTGCCCGGAAACCGAACACGTCGTACAGTTCCCTGGGGCTTACGGTGATGAGCCTGGGATTTATGACCGGCAATAGGCAAGGGGTCTCCAGCTCGCCCTGGCGGGTATGCAGCCTGCATATGCGGGCCAACCCGTCCCGTCTCACTAGCTCCAACATGAGCGCCTCATTTCCCTTAGTTATATTAAAGGTAATATGCGCATCCGACGGCAAAGGGATATATCCGCGTCAGGAAATGGCCTAGGCAGATACCATGGAATCCCTCGTGATGTGCTGCCCCAAGTGCGAGATCCTGATAACCGTCATGGTCCAGGACTGCATTGACGGTCGGGAGTTCCCCTGTCCTATATGCGGGAAGCCGATCCGCTTCAAGTTCACCGCCGAGGAGATGGAGAAGAAGGTGGAGATGGCCAAGACAAACCAGGAGAGGGCGCTGCGCCGGCAGTTCCCCCTGGCCTTCGGGGATGTGTGAACACCTCATGGATTTCGAGCTGAAGATGGTCATCGTGGTCCGCAAGGACCTCAAGCTATCCCCCGGGAAGTTGGCCGCCCAGGTGGCCCACGCCGCGGTGAACTGCGCTCTGGCCAGCAAGAAACGCAAACCGATCAACTTCGAGCGTTGGTACAGCGAAGGGCAGAAGAAGGTGGTGGTCAAGGTCCAGGACCTGGCGGAGCTTTATAAGGTAAAACAGGCCGCCGAGGACTTCGGACTGGTGACCTCCCTGATCACCGACGCCGGGATGACCGAGCTGCCTCCGAACACCACCACCTGCCTGGGGATCGGTCCGGCGCCGAACGCCGAGGTGGACCGGGTGACCGGGCACCTGGGGCTGATGTAGGTGAAGGACCAGGCACGGGTGCTTGGCATCGACGACGGTCCCTTCACCAAGGGTCAGGGGCGGGCGCCGTTGGCAGGCGTCCTGGTCTGTCCTCCCGGATACGTCGAGGGGGTTCTCATCTCATCCTGCCAGGTGGACGGGGACGATGCCAACGAGGCCATCGTCCACATGGTCAATGGCTCACGTTTCTCCGAGCAGGTGCGCATGGTCATGCTGGACGGCGCGGCGTTGGGCGGCTTCAACGTGGTGGACGTCCGGGCTCTCAGTAAGGAGCTAGAACTTCCGATCCTGACTATATCGCGTGACGAACCGGACATGTCTTCGATCCGCAAGGCCCTCGTTTCCCATTTTCCCGATTGGGAGCGGCGCTTCGATGTGATGTCCCGCAACCGCGTGCGTCCGGTGGAGCTGCCCGACGGGCGAATCTTCGTGAGCTCGGAAGGGATAGAGGAGAGGGAGGCCGACGCCATGGTGCGCAGGTGTATCATACGCGGTCGTCTCCCGGAACCGATACGGTTGGCCCATCTGGTGGCCACCGCCCTGGTTCGCGGTGAGTCCCGAGGGAGGGCTTGAACCTTCCAGAAAACATTATCTTCCTGCCGCCCCTCATATCCCTGCGTGGTCGACGACCTCATATTCAAGGTGGCCAAGAGGCGCCTGCAGGGGATCGAGGAGGAGCTTCCGCATCCGGACATAGCCACCCATTTCCACGTCGACGAGGTCGGGCGCGGCCTGATCGACATCTTCTATCAGGGCAGCTTGATCGGTCAGGAGATCATTGAGACCGCCGACTCGTGGAAGGAGAAGGACCGGCTGTTCGCCTACCGGGAGGTGCTCAAGAAGAAGATCAGATTGGTGGTCATGGCCCCCCGTTCCGAGGCCATGAAGGTGCGTTACATGATGCTAGAACTGAACAACTGGTGGCTGTTCTATTACATGGTCTTCGGTTACGACAGCGCCGGGCGCCTCATAAGGGTACTGAGGCCCGCCCCGCCCGAACGAAAGGTGCCTGAAATGCCATACGTCCGCTGAGGCAAAATCATCGGCAAACCACAATGCCTACATGACGTCCAGCATTATACTTTGACCGCTGTTCACAATCCCATATTCTTATATACAAAATCGGTAATAGGTGCGGTGCTCCTGATTTAGAGGTGATACATTTGGCAAAAGGATTATTCACTGCCAGAAAGCTGAGGAACGATCGGCAGAAGTCCAGGTGGAGCGACAGGTCTTACAAGAGAAGGCTGTTGAAGCTCAAGGAAAGGTCCGATCCGCTTGAGGGTGCAGCTCAGGCAAAAGGCATCGTGCTGGAGAAGGTCGGGATCGAGGCCAAGCAGCCTAACTCCGCCATCAGAAAGTGCGTTAAGGTCCAGTTGATCAAGAACGGTCGTCAGATCACCGCCTTTGCGGTCGGTGACGGCGCGATCAACTTCATCGATGAACACGACGAGGTCCTTGTGGAAGGCATCGGAGGCAGGATGGGCCGTTCCTACGGTGACATTCCCGGGGTCAGATACAAGGTCATTCAGGTCAACAACGTTTCCCTGAACGAACTGGTCAGGGGAAGGAAGGAGAAGCCGGTCAGGTGATTTCTGTGGAAGAAGGCAGTTTCAAATTTGACAACATCCTGCTGTTCGGCAAGTACGCCAGCGGAGAGGTCGTAGTGAAGGACGGGGGTTTGGCCAAGTACATCAACTTGACCCCCACCGCCGTGCCCCACACCACCGCCAGGCATGCCAACAAGTGGTTCGGAAAGTCCAAGGTCAACATCGTCGAGCGCCTCATAAACAATATGATGAGGACCGAGGTGTTCACCGGCAAGAAACTGAAGGCCTACAACGTCACCAAGAAGGCCTTCGACATCATAGAGCAGCGCACCAAGAAGAACCCCATCCAGGTTCTCGTCGAGGCTCTGGAGAACGCCGCTCCCCGAGAGGAGATCACCCGCCTGCAGTTCGGAGGAATATCCGTACCGAAGGCCGTAGACATAGCTCCCTCCCGCCGGCTGGACATCGCGTTGCGCAACATATCCAAGGGCACGGTCAACGCCTCTTTCAAGAACACCAAGCCCGTCGAGCAGTGCCTGGCCGAGGAGCTCATACTGGCCTCCAAGGGTGACATGAACAGCTTCTCCGTGGCCAAGAAGGAAGAGATCGAAAGGGTCGCTTCCTCCGCTCGTTAAACCAGGTGGGGAACATGGGCAGAAAAGAGGACAATATCAAGAAGGCTCAGGAGATCATGATGACTCCTGAGTTCATCAGGAACATCGGGACCGCCGCGCACATCGACCACGGGAAGACCACCCTGAGCGATAACCTCATCGCCGGGGCCGGTATGATGTCGGAGAACCTCGCCGGCAAGCAGCTTATGCTGGACTTCGACGAACAGGAGCAGGCCCGCGGCATCACCATCAATGCGGCGAACGCCTCGATGGTCCACACTTGGCACGGCGACGGGAAGGATTATCTGATCAACCTGATCGATACTCCCGGGCACGTCGACTTCGGTGGGGACGTCACCAGGGCCATGAGGGCTCTGGACGGCTGCATCATACTGGTCTGCGCGGTGGAGGGCATAATGCCCCAGACCGAGACCGTCATACGCCAAGCCCTGAAAGAGAGGGTCAGGCCTGTGCTGTTCATTAACAAGGTTGACCGACTCATCAACGAGCTAAAGGTCACTGAGCAGGAGATGCAGCAGCGCTTCGTGCAGATCATCACTGAGGTCAACAAGAGGATAATCGCCAATCTGCCCGAGGATCTAAGGAAGACCTGGCAGGTCAAGGTCGAGGACGGTTCCGTTGCCTTTGGCTCCGCCTACAACAACTGGGCCATCTCCGTGCCTTACATGAAGAAGAGCGGCATATCCTTCAAGGACGTCTACAACTACTGCAAGAACGAGGACCAGAAGACCCTGGCCAAGAAGTCCCCGGTGCATGAGGTGCTGCTGGACATGGCCATCACCCACGTCCCTAACCCGCTAGTTGCGCAGAAGATCCGTATCCCGATCATCTGGAAGGGCGACCTGGCGTCCGATGTCGGCAAGGCCATGATGAACTGCGACCGCGACGGTCCTACCACCTTCATGTGCACCAAGATCGTGATCGACCCGCACGCTGGCGAGGTTGCCATGGGAAGGCTGTTCTCCGGTAAGGTCGTACGAGGGCAGGAGATGTACATCCTCGGGATGCCCAACGCCAACCGTGTCCAGACCGTCGCCATGAGCGTCGGCGCCGACCGCATCGCAGTTGATGAGGTAGAAGCTGGCAACATCGTAGCGCTTTCCGGATTGAAGGACGCCATCTCTGGCGCCACCTGCTCGTCCGACAAGGACATGGAGCCCTTCGAGAAGATATCCCACTACACCGAACCGGTGGTCACCGTGGCCATCGAGGCCAAGCACATGAAGGACCTGCCCAAGCTGGTCGATGTGCTGAGGACCGTCGGCAAGGCCGACCCGTCCATCCAAGTGCAGATCAACCAGGAGACCGGGGAGAACCTGCTGTCCGGAATGGGGGAGCTCCACCTGGAGATCACCCAATACCGTATCGTGAACGACCACAAGGTGGAGATCAAGTCCTCCGCCCCCATCGTCGTCTATCGCGAGTGCATAAAGGGCAGGGGCGGTCCGTTCGAGGGCAAGTCCCCCAACAAGCACAACAAGTTCTACATGATCGTCGAACCTCTGGAACAGAGCGTTGTCGACGCCATCAAGAGCAACGAGATCAGGACCGAAGGCAAGATCAAGGACCCCAAGGCCTTGGCCAAGCAACTGTCCGATCTGGGAATGGACAAGGACCAGGCCAAGGGCGTGGTGTCCTTCAAGTACAACAACATCTTCATCGACATGACGAAGGGTATCCAGAACCTGCACGAGACCATGGAGCTGTGCAAGCAGGCCTTCGACGAGGCCATGGACGTCGGTCCTCTGGCCGCAGAGCGCGTGGCCGGCCTGAAGGTCATGCTCGTCGATGCCAAGCTGCACGAGGACTCCATACACCGCGGGCCCGGCCAGGTCATCCCGGCCACCCGCTCTGGCATATATGGTGCCATGTGCCAGGCCGGAAGGGTGCTGTTGGAGCCCCTGACCAAGGTCTATATCAACTGTCCTCAGGACATGATGGGCGACGTCACCCGCGAACTGCAAGGGCGCCGGTCCACCATCGATGATATCCATCAGGACCACGACGCCACGGTGATCATCGCCAAGGCACCGGTCGCCGAGATGTTCGGTTTCGCCAGCGCCATACGCGGCGCGACCCAGGGCCGTGCCCTTTGGTCGACCGAGAACTCGGGCTTCGTGATCCTGCCGAGGGAACTGCAGGAAAAGGTGGTCGGAGACATCCGAAAGAGGAAGGGACTGAACCCCCAGCCTTACGATGCGGGCTATTACTCCGGCTGAAGATGAAAAACGGTTATATAGAATGAATAATATCGAGAGGCAACCAACTCATAGTATATAAGGAAAAATCTGGAGGGAAAACAAATGGCAGACAAACCTCACATGAATCTGGTATTCATAGGTCACGTAGATCACGGCAAGTCCACCACCGTCGGCAGAATGCTGCTCGACACCGGTGCAATCGACCCCTACGTCATCGAGAAGTTCAAGAAGCAGGCTGACGAGAAGGGAAAGGCAACTTTCGAGTTCGCCTGGGTCATGGACAGCTTGAAGGAAGAGAGGGAACGCGGTGTGACCATCGACGTTTCCCACAAGCGGTTCGACACCGACAAGTACTACTTCACCGTCATTGACGCCCCCGGCCACAGGGACTTCGTCAAGAACATGATCACCGGTACCTCCCAGGCCGACGCCGCTGTCGTCGTCTGCTCCGGTATCGAGGGACCTCAGGCCCAGACCAGGGAGCATATATTCCTGGCCAAGACCTTGGGTGTGAAGCAGATCATCATAGCCATAAACAAGATGGATGCCGTAAAGCCCGCCTACGACGAGGCCGCCTATAACAAGGCCAAGGCCGATATCGGTGTCCTCCTGAAGTCTGTCGGCTTCAAGCTTGATGAGATCCCGGTAATACCCATCAGCGCTTACAAGGGCGACAACTGCGCCAAGAAGTCCGAGAACATGCCCTGGTACAAGGGCGACACTCTGCTCGAGGCCCTGAACAAATTGAAACAACCAGCCTCCACCGAGGGCCTGGCCCTGCGCCTGCCCATTCAGGACGTCTACACCATCACCGGCATCGGGACCGTCCCGGTCGGCCGCGTTGAGACCGGTATCCTGAAACCGGACATGAAGATCATCTTCATGCCCTCCAACAAGGTCGGGGAGGTAAAGAGCATCGAGATGCACCACGAGGTTCTGCCCATGGCCAAGCCCGGCGACAACGTCGGCTTCAACGTCAGGGGGATCGCCAAGAACGATGTCCACAGGGGAGATGTGGCCGGACCGGTCGACAACCCGCCTTCCGTGGCCAAGACCTTCACCGCGCAGATCGTCGTTCTTAACCACCCCACCGCCATCCCGGTCGGGTACACCCCGGTGTTCCACTGCCACACCGCTCAGGTCGCGTGCACCTTCATTGAACTGCTGAAGAAGTTGGACCCCAAGACCGGACAGGTCAAGGAGGAGAACCCCACCTTCCTGAAGACAGGCGATGTCGCCATCGTCAAGGTCATGCCCACCAAGCCGTTCGTGGTCGAGAAGGCCAAGGACTTCCCGCAGTTGGGAAGGTTCGCCATCCGCGACATGGGTCAGACCGTTGCGGCCGGCATGTGCATCGACATCGAAAAGAAGGAGATGTAAACCCCTTATCCCTTTCCATTTTTTGGGGATTGACACATGGCACAGAGAGCAAGGATATCATTGAGCGGCACCGACCCGGAGAAGGTGGACAGCGTCTGCACTCAGATAAAGCAGATCTCCACCCGTACTGGTGTGGCCATACGCGGACCGATTCCGCTGCCCACCAAGAGGTTGCAGGTGCCCTGCCGCAAGAGCCCGGACGGAGAGGGCTCCGAAACCTGGGACAGGTGGGAGATGCGCATTCACAAGCGCCTCATCGACCTGGACGCGGACGAGAGGGCCCTGAGGCAATTGATGAGGATCCAAGTCCCTGACGGGGTCAACATCGAGATTGTTCTCAGGTCCTGAACGTAAATCACTTAACCAACACCTTCCCTTTCCAAACCTTAATTTTTAAAAACCCCTATCCATCCGGGTATGTGGCGGATCCCACCCTGTTAGGATTCGACCTGATCGTGCTTTTGGTATTCCGCCAGGTCATTTTCAGCACCATACCTATGGCCAGGGCGACCTGTTCATTTCTGAGAAAGGTCCTGGACCCAAGGGTCGGGAAAAGAAAATCCAAGGCCGTCAGCAATTTCGTTCAACACGTCATCCTTTCCGTCGGCATCGGTTACGGCGCACTGGGCGTGCTGGACCTGGACCTGACGGCCTTGGCGGCCTCCCTGGTTATCGTAGGTATCGCAGTGGCCTTCTCCTCTCAGCAGCTCATCCAGAACTTCATTTCCGAGGTCATGATCATCGCCGACCGCCGGGTCCAGATGGATGATTTGATCGAGATCACCGGGGATCCGAGCAATCATCCGTCATAGGTGGTGGACGTGACCCTGACCAAGACGGTGTTGCGGGACGTGAACGGTCGCATGACCATCGTTCCCAACTCGATGATGGTCACGAACCAGGTGGTCAATTACACCAAGTCGGGTTTCGTGGAGATAGTCCTGCCCTTTCCGGTAACCTTGGAGACGTCCCAAGAACGGGTCGGGAAGATCATAATGCGTGTGCTGCAGGAGCTCCCGATGGTCCTGCCCAATGTCCAAGGGGAGGAGCTGATGGTCACCGAAAGGGAGCTGAACATCCCTCGCCTGAGGTGCTTCCTCAGCGACCGGACGAAAATGGCCGAGTTCGTTCCCTGCGTTCTTGTCCAAGAGGCCACCGCCATGCGGATCATCCTCGGATTTCGCTTCTGGATTTGGGAGGTCCAGCATCGGGACGTCATAGTGTCCGAGGTGCTCTCCACGATACTGGACCGGATGAGATGGGAAGGCATGACCGTACCCTGAGGACAAGCATAATAAAGGGCCGTCGTCCTTAGTCGACCGGATGGCAGACCCAACCATTCTCGGGCTTTCGGTCACCGACCTGGTGGGCTTCATGATCGTAGTGTTGGCCACGGTCCTTCTGGCCAAAGGCACCAATATGCTCACCCGGAGAATTCTGGACGAGCGCATCTCCCGCACCCAGTCCAAGGCAGCGGCCAGGCTGCTCCAGTACGCGGTCCTTGCTATGGGGTTGTATCTGGGCTTCTGGGAGGTCCTGGGGTTGGACATGGCGGCCCTCTTGGCCTCTCTGGGAATATTGGGTTTGGGGGTGGCCCTGGCCTCCCAGCAGGTGCTGATGAACGCCTTCTCGGGAATTTTACTGTCAGTGATCAAACCGGTCAAGATGGACGAGTGGATCGAGGTGTCCGGGCTTCCGGTGACCGGGATCGGCAGGGTCAAGGACATCAATCTCATGAACACCGTCCTCAAGGACCTGGACGGCCGAATTTTGTACGTTCCAAATTCGGTGATGGTCAACAACAAGGTCATCAACTACTCCCGGGCGGGGATAGTGGCGATCCGTATCCCGGTGTGGCTGAGGTCACTTAAAGACTTCGAGAGGATCAAGAACATCGTTCTGGACGTGGCTGACAAGGACCCCCTCATCCTTCCGCATGTGGGCGAGGAGGAGAAGAAAAAGGTGAACAAGACCTTCGAGCTCAGGAGCGTCAAGAGGTATCTCGAGAAGAAGGTGGACGTGTCCCACTTCGCACCCTCCATCATTATCAAGGACATCCAGGGGGAGAAGGTAAAGGTGGACATCAAGATCTGGATAAGGGACATCTCGAAAAGGGACGAGATCGTGACCAATTATCTGAACTCCCTTCGGCTCCGCTTCACCGAGGAAGCTATCGAGTTTGGTGACGACTGAGGGAAGAACTTAATCTAACCGGTTTGACATAACCGTTCCCGATGCGAAGCGACGCGGTCAAGAAAGGGGTGGACCGGGCCCCACAGCGCAGCCTTCTGCGAGCCACCGGGCTGACCGATGCGGACATGGAGAAGCCGCTAATAGGCATTGCCAATTCCTGGAACGACGTGGTTCCCGGCCATATTCACCTTAACGAGCTGGCCGAGGAGGTCCGCAAGGGCATCATCGAGGCTGGCGGCGTTCCGCTCACCTTCGGGGTGCCGGGCGTATGCGATGGAGTGGCCATGGGCCATGCTGGTATGCGCTACTCCCTGGTGTCCAGGGACGTGATATCCGATTGCGTGGAGATCATGGTGCAGGCCCACTGCATGGACGGGTGGGTGGGGGTGACCAACTGCGACAAGATCACCCCGGGCATGCTGATGGCCGCCGGCCGCCTGGACCTGCCCGCCATCATGCTCACCGGCGGACCGATGGAGCCCGGCCGGAAGGACGGCGTCGGTCTGGACCTGCAGAGCGTGTTCGAAGCGCTGGGGGCCAACAAGGCCGGGAAGATGAGCGAGGAGGAGGTGCTGGAGATCGAGAGATGCGCCTGCCCCGGGCAGGGCGCCTGCTCTGGACTTTTCACCGCCAATACCATGGCCTGCCTGACCGAGGCTCTGGGGATGAGCCTAACCGGCTGCGGCTCCATGCTGGCCACGGATCGCCGCAAGAAAGAGCTGGCCAGGGCCACCGGAAGGCGCATCGTCGAGCTGGTCAAGGAAGGGCTGAGCGCCCGTCAGGTGGTCACCAAAGGCTCCTTCACCAACGCCATAGTCCTGGACATGGCCATAGGCGGTTCGAGCAATACCGCCCTGCACCTTCCGGCCATAGCCGCCGACTTCGGGGTGGACATCGACCTGCGCACCTTCGACGAGATATCCAAGAGGGTGCCGCACCTCACCAGCATCAAGCCCAGCGGTCCCTATTACATGAGGGACTTCGACGCTGCCGGCGGAGTGCCGGCCATGCTGAACCGGCTGATCGATGACCTTTCGGACGAGAGGACAGTGAACGGTCGTGGGATATGGGAGATCGCCCTGTCCTCTCCCGTCCTGAACGAGGAGGTGATACGGCCTAGGGGGCGCCCCTTCCACGCCGAAGGCGGTATAGCGGTCCTCTATGGGAACCTCGCCCCGCAAGGTTCGGTGGTCAAGCAAGCGGCGGTCTCGCCGGAGATGATGAGGTTCGAGGGTACGGCCAAGGTCTTCGATTCCGAACAGGAGGCCTATGCGGCCATCTCCTCCCGGAAGATCAAGGCCGGCGATGTGGTTGTCATCCGGTACGAGGGCCCCAAGGGCGGTCCCGGGATGCCGGAGATGCTCTCCCCGACCAGTTTGATAGCCGGAATGGGGCTTTCCGACAGCGTGGCGCTCATCACCGACGGGCGGTTCTCGGGAGCCACCAGGGGACCGTGCATAGGCCACGTGTCTCCTGAGGCCTTTGACAAAGGGCCCATAGCCGCCCTGCGCGACGGCGACCGCATATCCATCGACATACCCGCCCGCAAGATCGATGTGCTGATCCCCCAAAAGGAGCTCGAGGAGCGCCTGGCCAAGGTCAGTGTGGTGGACCGCAAACCCACCGGCGTCCTGGCCAAGTACCGGCGGCTGGTCGGGGAGGCCTCTACTGGGGCCATTTGCCGCTGACCGCGAAACCTTTTTATTCAAACTTCATTTATGCGGCCACACTGGGCGGGTAGATCAGCTCGGAAGATCGCCTGCTTTGCAAGCAGGAAGCCCCGGGTTCAAATCCCGGCCCGTCCACTTTTTTTTCAGATCCCAGGTTCTTCATTTCAAAGAGAATATCTGCTCATCGCATCTGATTAATGATTTAGGTCGGGCCTCGGATCATGACCGAACGGCAAACAATAATGTTCTTGGAGGTGGCATATGCCAATAGGTGAATGGGGTTGGAGGAATTCGGAGACTACCTGCGGAGGAAAGGCATCGGCGAACCCAGGCTTAGCGCGGCTATAGCGAACGCGTCCGAATTCGAGGAGCATCTAAAAAGGTCGAAACGCAAGATCGGAAACTGTGACATATCCTGCTTGGATGAACATCTGAGCTCTCTGATCGCCGAAGGCCGGAACGAACCCGAGAGATTGGTGGACCTCGCCAGGTACTGTGCCTTCCACTCCCGGCCGGACCTCTTCATACATCTGGCGACCATGATCAACTCCTACGATATCCTGCCTTTGATGGAAACGAGACTTCGTGACCTGCATGGCAGGGACAAGTGCGAAACGGTCTTCTATGGTTTCGAGAGGCCGCCGCTGGGCACCAGCACGGACGCCTATCCGCCTCTCACCGCCAGGATACTGAACCGCATGGAAGAGGAGCTGTCCCCGGAACAGGTCCGGAACCTGTTGACCTGGAACTATCATGAGATACCGCCTGAAACGTTCCAGGCCAAGAAGGAAAGGTTCGAGGCCGCATCGAGCCTGGACGATTTCCTGGCCTCCGAGCATCAGCGGTTGGTGGATGAGCTCAAGGAACGTCTTCGGACCGGCCAGCCGTGGTACGAGCAGGAGGTGACCCAGGATTTCGTTGATCATGTGGCGTCCGACCAGAGGCTGCAGACCGGGGTCAGGGAGGGGGACCGCATCATAATCGTGAAGGTCCCCTTCGACCCCAAGAACTTCTATAAAGAAAGGAGCCCCCAGATGCGTCGTTACCATTACTGCCACTGTCCTCTGGCCCGCTCAGCGCTGAAAGACGAAAGGTCCATGCCCTCCTCTTCCCTATGTCACTGCAGCGCGGGATTCACCAAGCTTCCCTGGGACGTCATCTTCGGGGAGGAGGTGGAGGTGGAGGTGCTGGAGACGGTGCTCGGCGGCGGGGACCGCTGCGTCTTCTCCATACAGGTCCCCCGGGACAAATTGAAATGAATTTGCACTACCGCCAGGGCCTTCATTCACATCTTTTCAATATTGCTTTATAGCATTCGTTCCATTCAAATCTCAATCTATGCGAAACTTGGTCTTAGCGCTCCTTGTGGCCTTAATGGTCCTCGTTCCCTCAGTGCTCATAATGCCAGGCGCCATCGCGGCGGGGGTGGACACATCCAATGTCGACCGGCTTGTCAGGGAGAGCTGGGATGGGGACAACGTCATCTCCCTGACCGAGGAGCTGTGCAACATCTCCTCCAAGTACCTCACGTACCGCGTGAGCGGTTCGCAGGGCGCTGACGAGGCCGCCGACCTCATCGCTGAAAGGTTCCAGGAATATGGGTTGAAGGTGACCGATGAGAACTTCACCATGCCGGTCTGGAACCTTACCGCCGAACCGACGCTCATCATAGATGCTGACGGAAACATGTCGACCGTCGGAGATGAGATGGAAATCGGATCCTTCAACTGCGAGAGCTTCAGCAAGCCCACACCGTCCGGCGGGCTGGTCAGCGAGCTAGTGAACCTTCCCCTGCCCTTGGCGAGCGATGTCAGCGATATCGGCAAAAGGGCCATCGACTGGCAGGCATGGAACAACATGAACACCACCGGAAAGGTCCTGCTCATCGGCCGGGAGGTGCGCTGGTCCTACGGCTGGGAGGGTGCCTTCCAAGAGAAACTGCTGGATCAGCCTCCGGCCGCCATCATTTTCTATTACCATTACTCCTGGATGAGCTACGCCGAGCAAAGCTCCCAAGCCTCCAGCGGCGGGTTGCCGCTAGGGGACATGGGTCCGATATTTTGGGACCTGAACATCTCCGTAGGCTCGGTGAACTACAGCGACGGGCAACTGTTGGTACAAGCTGCCCTCGACGGTGCCCTGGTCAACGTGAGCATGCCTTCGGTGATCTCTCAGGGATCGCACAGGAACATAATCGCCGACATAGACACCGGAGGTAACCTCAGCAAGACGGTGCTCATGGGAGCCCACTACGACACCGTTCTCAGCGAAGGGTACGTGGACAACTCCGCCGGGGTGGCCGCGGTCCTGGAGACGGCTAGGATGGTCCAAGAGGCGGTCGACTCCGGTGAGCTGAAGCTCAAGTACGGTCTGCGTTTCGTGGCCTTCGCCGGGGAGGAGATGGGCCTGGCCGGTTCCTTGCATTACGTTAGCATGCACCGGGAAGAGGTCAGGAACCAGGTGGCCAGCATAATCGCCGATTCCATCGGCTCCTCCGACCTGAAGGTCACCTTGGCCGGTTCAGACGGGGAGATAGACCTTAATTACGTGGCGGACGAGGCCTGTGCGGAGCTGGGCGTGGCGCATGAGTACCAGGACCAGGCCGGTTCCGACCACTATGCCTTCATGTTCCCATACTGGAAGTCCGGTGTGCTCGAGAACATATGGGGAAAGGACCTGGACATGATCCGTGGGTTGGAATCCACCAACACCATGTGCGTCTATTCCGAGCCGCTGACCATGTACGACGCTCCCGCCGGTCCGGTGCAGGGGCGTATCCACACATCCCTTGATTCCCGTGAGGCGGTAGCGGAAGGGGAATGGATAGATGAGCAGGACCTCCGCGACCAGGCGCAGGTGTACGCTCTAATGGCGCTGTATTCCAGCATCGGGGTCTACGAGCCGAACTACGATTATCTGCCATACGTGATAGTGCTGGTGGCGGTCACTCTGGTGATAGCTTTCTTCATGCTGCGCCGGTGGCGCATAGATACCTGAGGTGCCCGTAGCGCATCATTCCTGAATCACTTAAGTTCGGACAAAAAACTAAAGGAAAAAGGTTTGGACCGGAAAGGGTTTCAGTCGCGGTCCTTGTCCAGGGAGATCCTGGTCCCTGCTTTGATGGCCTCGGCCTCGCGCCTCTCTTGGGCCATGGCCACTTCCAGCTCCTTCATGTCCCGGCGGAGCTCTTCCTGGGTGGGTATGGGGCCCAGGATGGTGTCGGCCTTGCCCACGGTCCGTTCGATCTCCTCGGGCTTGGATATCTCCCTCTCGGGTATGGTGCGGACGCCGCCGACATAGTCGGAGATGCCCTCGACCAGGCGGGTCAGCTCGAACGGCAGGACGATCTTGGTGGCCTGTCCCTCTCCCAGACTCTTCACGGCGTCCAGGGAGAGCACGGTTAGGGCCTTGGTGTCCAGAGTGCTGGCCCCCACACTAAGTATCCTGAGCTTCTGTGCCTCACCCTGGCTCTCCAGGATGATGGCCAGACGTTCGCCTTCCGCCTCCAGGATCTTGGCCTGCCTTAGGCCCTCGGCCTGCAGTACCCGGGACCTCTTCTCACCCTCAGCGTTGAGGATGGCCGCGGTCTTAGCACCGTCAGCCTTCAGGATGGCCGCCCTCCTCAGCCTCTCGGCGGAGGTCTGTTCCTCCATGGATTGCTTGACCTTCGGAGCGGGATCTATCTCCCTGATCTCCACCGCATCCACCTTCACGCCCCACTGGTCAGTGGCCTCGTCAAGGATGTCCCTGAGCTTCAGGTTGATCCTCTCGCGGTTGGATAGTATCTCATCCAGGTCCATATCGCCTATGATGGACCTCAGAGTGGTCTGGGCCAGGTAGACGGTCGCCGCCCGATAATCGGTGACCTCGAAGTAAGCCTTCTTGGGGTCGATCACCTTGACATAGATTATAGCGTCCACGTTCACCGGGGAGTTGTCCTTGGTGATGACCTCCTGTCGGGGAACGTCTAGCACCTGCGTCCTCAGGTCCAGCTTCACCGTCTCGTTGATCAACGGGGCGACATAGTTGAATCCCGGGTTCAGCACTCTCATGAACTTGCCCAAGCGGATGTACACCGCCTGCTCATACGGCCTGACGATCTTGACACCGTTCACCACTATCACGATCGCCGCGATGATGGCCAGTATCAACAAACCTAGTATCTCGACTGCTAATGCCATGATTACCTTCTCCTATTCTACTGGGATATCTCCTCCACGGTCACGTGCACGCCCTCGCTGCGGACCACCTTGACCCGCTTCCCCGCCGGTATTGGCGTCGCCGAGTTGGCGCTCCAGGTGACATTGGCGATACGCACCTTCCCCTTCAGGGTGCCAGGCATGACCTCTATCTCCACAACACCCTCCTTGCCGATCAAGGAGGTGGCCACGGTGGTCTCCGGCGGCGCCGGAGGCGCCAGTCGCTGATACAGCTTGATCGTGAGCAGGGTGGTGGGAACCAGGATTATGACCGCGATGATGGGGGACCAGACGGTCAGCAGCAGGTCCGGGAAGATCAATCCTATCCCGCCCAAGGCCAATAGCACGGTGGCCGGCACCAGGAGGAAGGACCCAGGCTGGCTGATCTCCAACAGGAGCATCAGGACCCCGATCACTATGAACACCAACGAAAGGTCAGTGGCTAGGGACATGTTTTATCCAATGTACTATTCCGTATTTATCCTTTATTTCCGCTAAAGGCTTTACTTATCACAATTGGGTTAGGAAAGGAAACATTTTGTCGAAGTGGACTGACGATGGCCAGCTTATCCATTTATACCCAAAGTCAAGAAGAATTATATAATCCGGCGCTCCGTATTATTCGCAGTGATATGCGATGTGCGAAGACATTGAAGATTCTGTAATGGGATTGCCTCTTATCGGAGACAAGTTCCCGGAGATGGTAGTGAAGACCACCCACGGCATGATCAACCTGCCCAAGGACTTCGCCGGCAAATGGATGGTGCTGTTCAGCCACCCGGCCGACTTCACCCCCGTTTGCACCACGGAGTTCGTGGGCTTCGCCAAGAAGAACGCCGAGTTCGAGAAGGTCGGGGCCAAGCTCATCGGGCTTTCCATTGACCAGGTGTTCAGCCACATCAAGTGGGTGGAGTGGATCGAGGAGAACCTTGACGTCAAGATCCCCTTCCCCATAATCGCCGACCATGGCAGCGTGGCCGTACAGTTGGGCATGATCCACCCGAACAAGGGGAGCAACACCGTCCGGGCCGTGTTCATTGTCGACCCCACCGGGATCATCCGCCTGATAATCTATTACCCCCAGGAGATCGGCCGGAGCATCGACGAAGTGCTCAGGGCGGTCAAGGCACTGCAATACACTGACAAGAACCACGTGGCCGCCCCGGAGAACTGGCCCAACAACGATTTCCTCAAGGACCGGGTCATCATACCGCCCGCCTCCGACTACAAGACCGCCATGGAGCGCAAGAAAAAGGTCGGAAAGGGGAAGGACTGCTACGACTGGTGGTTCTGCACCAAGAAGATCTGAGCTTCCCAAACCATTTCCATCCAAACCCCTTTTACGATTTTCACATACCAAGGAAGAGAACTGATATCAGCAGCGTCAACAGGGTCACTGGCAGCCCGGCCTTTATGAAGTCCCACAGACGTACTTCAACCCCCATGCTCAGCCCCTTCTCCACCACGATGACATTGGCCGCCGCCCCTAGAATGGTGGCGTTCCCGGCCAGCGTGGAAGAGGTGGCCAGGCTCAGCCAGAGCGTGTTGTTGCCCGCCGGTACCATCGGGGACAGAAGCATCACCGCCGGCACATTGCTTATCAGGTTGGAAAGCACCGAGGATATTACGGTCAGCCCGGCCACTCCGGCCATGCCGGCGCCCATGTCCGCAAAGGAATCGAGCATCATGTCCATGAGGCCGGAGGTCTCCACTCCCTTCAGCAGGATGAAGAGCCCGACGAAGAAGAGTATCAGGGTCCAGTCCACCCCGCGCAGTATGGGCGTGGTCCCGGTATCCTTCTTCACGAGTGGAAGGGCCAGCAAAAGGAAGCAGCCGCCCAGGAAGGCCACCAATGAGATGGGGACCCCTAGCCAGGAAGAGGCGGTGAAGCCGATGAAGACGGCGGCGAGCACCGCCAGCACCAGGAGGAACGGCCGCTCCATGCTCGCCCTCGGGGCTGCGTCCCTGGCCGTGCAACGGTCAATGGGCCGAGGCCGTCCCAGGCGGCCGTCGAAGAGGTCCTTCCTGAATACCAGGGCCACCAGTCCCACGGCCACCGCCAAGGATATCAATGCCAGTGGGACTAGGGCCAGGGTGAAGTCGGAGAACGCGATGCCGGATTGGATGATGATGTAGGCGTTCTGCGGGTTGCCCACACCCGTGGCCACGGAACCGATGTTCGCGGCTAGGGCCTCTCCCACCAGATAGGGGACGGGGTTGGCGTCGATGGAGCGGCAGACCTTGATCAGGATGGGGGTGAACATCAGCACAACTGTATCGTTGAGGATGAGGGCCGATAGCAACGCGGTGATCCCCATGCTCAGCCACAGCAGGGTGAAGTGGTCCGCGGATCGGCTCACCAAGAGCACGGCCATCCGGTCAAAGAGGCCGGTTATCTCCAGGCAGGACACGATGATCATCATTCCCAGCAGCAGACCGATTATGTCCAGGTCGATGGCCTCAAGCACCTGGTCGGCGGTGACCACTCCCAGTAGGACCATCAGCAACGCCCCGAAAAGGGCGGCGGCCGGTCGTTCGATGCTGACGCTGCGCACCCTCCTCACCGAGATGAGGGTGTAGGTGAACAGAAAGACCAGCAGGGCCAACCAGGTAATGGTCTGCATCCTGGGGATATAGAAAATGATGGATAATTAAGCAACCCTCTCAAACCGAGCCCGGGTACCGCACCGCCCGGTCCAGTACCAGTCGGATGTCCAGGCGGCGGAATCCCAGCGGCCTGATCTTCCGGTCAAGGAAGCCGAGGAGCTCCTTCCGGTCAGAGGCGCGCACCCTGAACATGAGCCGCGGCTCGCCGGTGACCTTCATGACCTCGCTGACCTCCTCCAAGGACATCAGGGCGCTGATGGCCTTGCCCTCCGATTCAGGGTCGATGTCGGCCAGTATCAAAACCTCAGCGTCGATGTCCAGCCTCTCCTGGTCGACTATGGTCGAATACCCCAGGATCAACCTTTCCTCCTCCATGCGGCGTATCCGGTCGCGGATGGTGGAAGGGGAACGGTCCAGCTTCTCGGCTATCTCCTCGATGGTCATCTTGCCGTTGCCCTGCAGCATGCGCAGGATCGTCTCGTCCAGGTCGTCCTGCCCCATGTTTATCCATAACCCTTCCCGGGTCTATAAAGGATGTTCCGCCGCCTTGATACCGTCCGCTATCATCTTCCCATGGTCAAAGGCCAGGTCCGGAAGGTCGGACAGAGCGAAGAAATCCGCGGAGTCAGCGTCATCTCCAGCTTTGAGGACCCCTCCCTTCTCCCGCAGCAGGTACAGCATGGTGACGAAATGCCCCCGGGGGTCCCTCCCCATCTCGGAGTAGACGCCGACCAGTTGCAGCACTTCCGTGTCCAGCCCGGTCTCCTCCATGATCTCGCGGACCACGCAATCCTCGGTGCTCTCTCCGTATTCCACGAAGCCACCGGGCAGGGCGTAGCACCCCCGGAACGGTTCCCTTCCCCTTTTGACCAACAACACCTTTCCCTTACGAACGACGAGGCCGTCGCAGGTCAGGCTGGGATTCTTCCAAAGATTTTGCAGCTGGGCCTCCAGCAATCGAACGTACAGCCCCATCCTTTCCACGAGCTCGATACCATAGGGACCGAGCGTTCCCTTCTCCAGGACCTTTCCGCTCACTTTGCGTTCGATCTTGCGCACCCTTCGGAGCACTGTTCCCCTGGTCGATCCGAGGGCCGCGGCAGCTCTGTCCATCCCGCCATCCCTGAGCAGTAGCAGCAGGTGGAGATCATCACTATCCAGGAGGTCTTGGCCGTCCTTGGTCAGCACAGGGTCCGCCCGCAAGGCAAAGGTCATGGCTGGAGCCATGTTTTATAAACTACCTCTACTTTGTGACGGGCCGTGCAGAACCTTCGGAAGCGCGTCCCAACCATTCTTACAGCGGACGAGATATTGGACAAGGCGTTCCGTAAGGTCAACAAGATAGACAAGCAGGGGCCGGACAAGGTCGAGCTGGTCAAGCGCAAGTCCATGGCCCGCATCGCCTCGGCCACCGACGTCATATCGTCCACCTTGATGAAGTACGTCAAGGCTTTCCCGAGCATCAATGAGCGCACTGACTTCCTGGCCGAGATGATCGAGGTCACGGTCGGGATAGACAAGATGAAGAAGGCGCTGGGCAACCTGGACTGGGCCGCTTCGAAGATCAAGGAGCTGCAGAAGCAGTACACCAGCAAGGTGATGACCTCTTCGTCGACGTTCGCCGCTGATAACGCCCGCAAGGCCTACTACGGCCGAGCGTCATCGGTCGTCTATAAGATCAGACCGGACCTGGAGTTCCTGACCTACGCCAGGAACGAGTTCCGCAAGGTCCCGGATTTCAACGATGAAATGCTCACCTTCGTAATTGCCGGGTTCCCGAACGTCGGCAAGAGCCAGTTCCTTTCCACCATATCCGCCGCCGAGCCGGAGGTGGCCGCGTACCCGTTCACCACCAAGGGGATCGTGGTGGGTATTCACGAAGCGAACCACCGCCGTTATCAGGTGATCGACACCCCAGGCTTACTGGACCGGGAACTGGAAAGCCGCAACCGCATCGAGATGCAGGCGGTAACCGCCCTGAAGCACCTGGCCAATTCCATACTGTTCATTCTCGATCCATCGGAGACCTGCGGTTACCATATGGAGGGACAGCTGCGGCTGCTGGAGTCCGTCAAGGCCCTGTTCCCCAACGTGCCCATCCTGGTGGTCGAGAACAAGGTGGACATCCTGGACAGCGGCTCGGACCGCATGAAGATGTGCGCGGCGACCGGACTGGGCGTTCCGGAGGTAATGGAAGCCCTGCGCGAATCGGTCAAGCATCTGGAAAAGGCGGACCCCCTGTTCTAAGCAAACTTATTAATTTTCTCTTCCCTTAGTGCGGAAGGGGTGCCCTTGCAAGAACTGGCCTGCAGCGAATCCATGCGGCGATACTTCTCCACGCTTTTTAAGGAGAACGAGCGCTGCTACGCTCTGGCCGCCGAGGCCAGGCGGAAAGGCCTGGACCCTAGCACGGATGTGGAGATCCCGCAGGCCGAGGACCTGGCGGCCAGGGTGGAGAAGCAACTTTCCGACTGGCACGTGGAAGGGGTGGCCGAACGCATCAGGGAGATATCCAGGCGCATCGAGAGCCGCGAGGAGGTATCCCTGTACATCGCCAAGGAGCTGGCCAAGCAGGCGGTCGCCGCCAACGAGGGGCGGGAGATGGCCATAGAGCGGGCGGTCAGGGTGGGGCTGTCGGTCCTCACCGAAGGGATACTGGTGGCGCCCATCGTGGGCATCGCCGGGGTCAAGATCAATCCCAACCCAGACGGCACCGAGTACCTCTCGGTGTTCTTCAACGGCCCCATAAGGGCCGCCGGGGGCACCGCCCAGGCCATGAGCGTGCTGATCGCCGACGTGGTACGTCGGGAGTTCGGGATCGGGGTCTACAAGCCCACCGAGGGGGAGGTGGAGAGGCTGAAGGAGGAGATACCTCTTTACAAGCAATGCCAGCATCTGCAGTTCACCCCCAGCAACCAGGAGATAGAGATCATCTACCGGAACTGCCCGGTGTGCGTGGACGGGGAGAAGACGGAGGACTCCGAGATCTCCGGCTACCGCAACCTGCCCCGGATCAAGACCAACGCGGTGAGGGGCGGGGTCTGCCTGGTCATCGCCGAAGGGCTTTGCCTCAAAGCGCCTAAGATAGAGAAGCACGTCAAGAAGCTGGGCCTGGAGGGATGGGGCTTCATCAGCGAATATCTTAAGCTCAAGAAGGGGGCGGCCAAGGAGCAGAAGGAGGTCAAGGTGGCTCCCGATTACAAGTACCTCAAGGACATCGTGGCGGGACGGCCGGTCATCGGCCACCCGTCCCGCCCCGGCGGTCTGCGCCTGAGGTACGGTCGAGGAAGGACCACCGGACTGGCGGCCATAGCCCTCAGTCCGGCGACCATGTTCGCCCTGGACGACTTTCTGGCCATAGGCACGCAGATAAAGATCGAGCGGCCGGGGAAGGCCGGAGCGGTGACGCCCTGCGACCGCCTGGAAGGGCCGATCCTGCTGTTGGACAACGGTGATCTTGTCCAGGCGAACACCGTAGAAGAGTTCATGGCCGTCAAGGGCACCGTCAAGGAGATAACCGACGTTGGCCAGATCCTGTTCCCGTTCGGGGAGTTCGTGGAGAACAATCACGTGCTAGTCCCGGGGGATTATGACCTAGAATGGCACCGCGCCGAGCTCTACAGCGCTAACGATTGGCAGCTCCCGGAAGGTTGGGAGGACCCCCGGGACTTCGGGACGGCCCTGGACATGTCTAGGCGCTATAATGTTCCGCTGCATCCCAAGTACAACCTGTTCTGGTACGACCTATCGCTGGAGGCTCTCGGCGCTCTCCGGGACCACATCCTCCGTCTAGGGAAGTTAATGGATGGTAAGATCGTCGTTCCCCTGGAACCCGTCGCCAAGCGCACCCTGGAGACGCTGGGGGCCCTCCACCGGGTGATCGAGGGCGATGTGGTCATCGAGAGGTATGCCGAACCGCTGCTGGCCGGCCTCGGCCTGCTGGGGAACGGGAAGATCGAGGACCGGGTGCCTTTGGAGGGGGAGACGGTGATGGAGGCGGTGTCCAGGTGCGCAGGGGTGAGGGTTAACCCCCGTTCCGTCACCAGGATCGGTTCCCGCATGGCCCGTCCGGAAAAGGCCAAGGACCGTTCGGCCAAGGCTCCCTCGCACACCATATTCCCCATCGGTATGAGCGGAGGCCCGCAGCGCCTCATGGAGAAGGCGGCCGAAAAGGGAAGCGTGACCGTGGAGCTGGGGGTCAGGAAATGCCAGCTGTGCGGGGAGCACCGCGTCTATTACAGGTGCCCATGCGGCGGCCACACCAAGCCGGTGGGGGAGTCCAAGGAGGTCCCCGTGAACATAGGCGAGGAACTGGACAAGGCCAAAAAGGTCCTGGGGGAGAGGGCGGTCCTTCCGAAGCTCAAGGGGGAGAAGGAGCTCAGGTCCAAGGACATGTGCCCGGAGCCCCTGGAGAAGGGCATATTGCGCCGCAAGCACGAGATATACGTCAATAAGGACGGGACGATACGCTTCGACCTGACCGACGTTCCCTTGACCCATTTCCGCCCTCGGGAGATAGGGCTCAGCGTGGAGAAGGCGAGGGAGCTCGGTTACGAGAACGACATCTACGATAGACCGCTGACCGATCCCGAGCAGTTGTGCGAGCTGAAGGTGCAGGACATCGTTCCATCCATATCCTGCGGGGATTTCATGGTGCGGGTCGCCGGCTTCATAGACGACCTATTGGAAAGGTTCTACGAGCTGCCCCGTTATTACGATGCTCAAAGAAGGGAGGACCTCATCGGCCATCTGGCCATCGGACTTGCGCCCCACACCTCTGGCGGGATACTGTGCCGGATGATAGGGTTCACCAGGGCCAGCGTCTGCTTCGGCCACCCCTTCTTCCACGCGGCCAAGAGGCGCAACGCCGACGGGGACGAGGACAGCGTGGTGCTGCTTCTGGACGGCCTGCTGAACTTCTCCCGCTCCTATCTGCCGGACAGCCGAGGCGGTCTAATGGACGCCCCGCTGGTGCTGGCGCTTCGCCTGGACCCCAACGAGGTGGACAAGGAGGCCCAGAACATCGACGTGCATTGGCAATATCCGCTGGAGTTCTACCGGGCCTGCGTGGAGTATCGACACCCCAAGGACATCCAGGGGAAGATGGACCTGGTGGCCGACCGGATCAAATCCCTTCTGCAGTACGAGGGCTTCGGCTTCACCCACGACACCCACGACATTGCGGAAGGGCCGGCCGAATCCGCCTACAAGACACTGGAGACCATGATGGACAAGATGACCGCCCAGCTGGAGATCGCCAGGCGCATCAGGGCGGTGGACGAGGGGGACGTGGTGCACCGGGTCATCACCAAGCACTTCCTGCCGGACCTCATCGGCAACCTGAAAAGCTTCTCCGGCCAGAAGTTCCGCTGCACCAAGTGCGGGGAGAGCTACAGGCGGGTACCGCTGAGCGGACACTGCTATTGCGGCAACAAGCTCAACCTGACGGTGTACGAGGCCAGCGTAAAGAAGTACCTGGAGGTCACCAGCCGCATCGGGCACGATTACGGCGTGTCGGAGTACACGCAGCAGCGAATACGTCTCATCGAGAGGTCCATAACCTCTATATTCGGGGATGAGGCGGACAGTTCGCCGGCCACCCTGGACTCCTTCGACGAGGGCGGGGAGGAACGGCCGATGGAGTTCCCTAGCGATCCCGACGCCGATGAGATGGCCCCAGAAGAACCGGCGATCGTGGCCCAAGTCAGGAAAGGCGTCAGCCTGGACGATTTCTAAAAAATAAAAGGAATTGGGAAGGTGGCGGGAGGTCCGCCGTTTCAGCCTTCCAGGGAAGCGATCTTCTCCCGGAACTCGTCGAATCCCTTCTCCAGGGATTCCAGGGCCTTGCTCAAGGCCACCCTCGCGCTCAGCGACCCGTCGGTCTCGAACTCGAAGATGAACTTGTTCTCGGACCACTTCACCTTGATGGCGCCGGTGCGGCAGACCTTGACGCACTCCTCGCAGAGGACGCAGGCGTCATTGTCCAGGACCTGCACCTTCTGGTCCTTGAAGTTCATTACCCCCTTTGGGCAGACCTTGATGCAGGTGCCGCCGTTATCGCACTTGGACTGGTCGATGGTCACGGTGGGGAAGTACTTGTACCCCACGCCGTGCGTCGGCTGCCACTTGGCATGCTTGCGGCCGGTGCCCAGCTCGGCTATGGCGTAGGCCAGTATTCCCTGGCGCTCACCAAGCCTCACGATGGGGATCAGCTGGTCCTTGGGGGCGAACTTGGAGTCGCCCAGGCAGTTCAGGTCCCCGGAGTACACCTCGCAAGGCCCCCTCTTCTCGAGGGAGTAGTAGATGGTGCAGTTCGGGCAGCCCTCGCCGCCGCAGGAGCACTGGTCCCGGAAGCCGAAAAGCTCCAGGTCGGTGGGTATGGGGACAAGGCCCAGGCGATGTGCGACGATCTCGTCGAACACCGGGCTGATGCTCTCGTACTCGTTGCCCTCGGCGTCGACGGAGGAACCGAGGTGGAACTCCACGTCGTCGATGGCCAGCTTGGGCACGTCCATTATCAAGGCCCTGCGCAGCGCGTTGACCTTCTCCGGACTGGCGTCGGTGACCAGGAACTTGGCCCTGGTCTCCATCTCCTCTAGCATCTTTATGTGCATAAAGCGCCTCTTTACACCCTTCTGCCCCGGCGCCCGCCCTTCTTCTTGGTGCCGTCATGCGGGATAGGGGTGACATCCTCGATGCGTCCGATCCTTAGTCCAGCGCGGGCCAGTGCCCTGATGGCGGCCTGAGCGCCCGGGCCGGGAGAGGTGGAGCGGTTCCCGCCAGGTGCGCGCACCTTGACGTGGATACCATCGATCCCCTTCTCCTTGGCGATCTCGGCCACCCTCTCCGCAGCCCTCATGGCCGCGTATGGCGAGGACTCGTCCTTGGCCGCCTTGACCACCATTCCGCCGGTGCACTTCGTGATCGTCTCAGCGCCGGTAACGTCGGTCAAGGTGATTATGATGTTGTTGTAACTGGCGAAAACGTTCGCGATTCCCCACTTGCCCATCAGTTCACCTCCTCGGTCGGCAGCTCGGCCGGGACGTCCTCGACGTCCTGGGCGGCGGCCTCCACATCCTTGGGCACATGCTTCACGAACTTCTTCTTGCCCAGGTCCTTCTTCATCTCCGCGGCCTCCTCCAGGCGGGCCCTGACCGATGCGGCCTCCATCTGGGCCTGCTTCAGCGGGTGCAGCTCGTCGGCAATGGGCGACCTCGGGTTCAGGATGATCCGGTCCTCGTCGTCGCGGGTGACGATGTAGCCGGGTATGGTGACCTTCTGGTCATCTATGCACACATGCCCGTGTACTATGAACTGCCTGGCCTGGCCCACGGTGGACGCGAGCCCCTTGTTGAAGACCACGGTCTGCAGGCGGCGTTCCAGCAGGGCGATGTCAGAAAGTCCGAGAACATCGTCCAGCCTGGTGCCCTCCAGGGGCAGAAGCCCGATCCTGGCGCACTTGTGCAGCAGGTTCTCGGTCTCCATCTTGGCCTGGTGCTCCCCGGTCCTCAGACGGGCCTGGAGCTCACGAGACTGCTTGCGCAGGTTCCGCAGGATGGTCTTGGCCTTCCACAGCTCCTTCTTGCTCTTCAGGCCGTACTGCTTGACAAGTATGGCCTCCTCCTTTATACGCTCCCCCTGCCAGGGGTGGGACGGAGTGTCGTAGCTCCTCCTCGGGAACTTTGGGTCTCCCATGTTCAGGCCCCCTTCTTGGCGGCGGGCTGGTTCTTGTTCTTGGAAACGCCCAGGGTCAGACCCTTCCTGCCGTTGGACCTGGTACGCTGTCCACGGACCTTGTGCCCAGACTCATGCCGCACACCGCGGTAGCACCTGATCATCTTCAGGCGGTTGATGTCGTCCTTGAGCACGATGTCCAGGTCGATGCCCACGATGTGGTGGTCCTCGCCGGTCTCGTAGTCCTGCTGGCGGTTGATGGCCCAGTTGGGGGCGTAATCGGAATAGGTGGATATGAGATTGGCCAACTCGCTGGTGGCCGCCTCGTCCAAGGTCCCTATCTTGACCGAGCGGTCGACGCCGGCCTTCCGGACCACGACCTCGGCCACTCTCTTTCCCACGCCTTTGATGCTCTGCAGCCCGACCACGGTCGGCTTGTTGCCGTCGATGTCCGTGTTGACTATGCGGACAATGTACCGGAAGTCGTCCTTCTCTTCAGTGGTAGTCTTTTTCGCTTCAGCCAAGTTCATCCCTCGCTGATGATCGCGAATCGAATCTCGCCCTCGCGAAGTACGCTCCGCACCAAATAGCACGGTTTGCAGTTCCCATCTCCGGATAGGGCTACCGGTCCGGGAACAAGCCTCTCTTAGGAGCGGCTCCTTCAACAGTATCGATTCTGTCGGACATGCCAAGCCCGAGGCTGTATATAAGTATTCTGCAATCGAAAGGTGGTGTTGGAAGGGGTTTTAGACACCGATCTCCTGGGAGATGACCTCGTACGCTTTGGACAGAGCCTCCTTCAGCCGAGCTGGGTCCCCACCGCCTCCCTGGGCGTAATCGGGTTTTCCTCCCCCGCCGCCGCCCATGAAGGCCATTATCCCCTTTAGCGCCTTGCGGCAGTCCATCTTGACGTCCGAGGAGCAGGCCACCAGGAGCTTAGCCCTCTCCCCCGGAACGCCGATCACGGCCACGGTGCAGGGCATGGAGGCCAGCTGCTTGGACATCTCCTCGGGGTCCTCCCCGGGCAGCGCCTCGTGCACCACCACGCGTGTCTCGCCGGCCTTGGGCGCTTCCGAGACCAGCTCCTTCACGCTCATGTCGTTGATGACCGAGGAGAGGTGCTCGATGCTCTTGCGCTGCTCGCGCAGGTCGTCCTGCAGCTTGGTCACGGCCTCGGGCAGCTTCTCCCCCGGTACATTGAGCAGGTCGCCCAGTCCTTCGACCAGGCGTTTGTCGGACTGCATGCCGGCCACCGCGGCCATGCCGGCGGTGTACTCGACGCGCACGATCCCGTCCTGGATGCGCTTGGTGCGGGTTATCCGCACCGTGCCCACCATCCCAGTGTGCGAGCAGTGCAGTCCTCCGCAGGCCTCGGCATCAAGCCCCTTGACCTCCACCACCCGGATGACCTTCCCGGGGACCGCGCCGCCCTGGTACAGCCGGTAACCGTGCAGCTTTTCAGCCTCATCCCTCTGCATGAACTGTATGCTTATCGGCAGGTCCTGCAGCACCACCCGGTTGACCTCTCTTTCCAGAGTGTCCCGCTGCTCGGTGCTCAGGTTCTCGAAGTGTGTCACGTCCAGACGTGCCTGGTCCACGGCCTTGTGCGCCCCAGCCTGCCAGACGTGATTGCCGAACAGGCCGCGTGCCACTCCGTTTATAAGGTGCGCCGCGGTGTGGTGGCGCATCAGCTGCTGCCGGCGCTCCAGGTCGATGGAGCCCTTCACCTTGGCCCCCATCTTGGGGTTGTCCCCTTCCACGAAGTGGACCACCGTGGTCTTGATCTTGATGACCCGGCAGACCCTCTTCCCGTCCAGGATGCCGAGGTCCCACTCCTGCCCGCCGCCCTCTGGATAGAAGGCGGTCTGGTCCAGGACGATGCCGCCATCTATCTCGGCGATGACCGTGCCCTCGAACTCCACCAGCTCCGGGTCCTCGTAGTATAGCATACGGGTCTCCAGCATCTTCTCCGGCCGCTCCTTGACCTCCGCCGCTTCCGCCTCGGGTTTCTCGTGGCGGGCGGCCACCTGCATGTAGAAATTGTCAGGAACGTCTATCTGCCCGGGCGCGAACTCCTGGGCGATCTCCGGGTTCAGACCATGCGAGTCGTAAAGCTCGATGAGCTTCTCGTTAGGCAGCTTCTCTCCCTTCTTGAGGTCCTTAACCAGCCGGCCCACCAGCTGCTTGCCCCTTCCCAACGTCTCGAAGTAACGCTCCTCCTCCACCTCCACCAGGTTGAGGATGTCCTGGCGGTTCTCCCTGAGCTCCGGGAATATGTCCTGGAAGTGGTCGATCTGCCTGCCCACCGCCTCTGAGAGCCGGATGTCCAGGTTCAGCGAGCGAATGGAACGGAGCGCCCGGCGCACCAGCATACGGGCGAAGTAACCCTCGCGAACGTTGGAGGGCACCACCCCGTCGTTCAGCATGAGCATCAGGGCCCGGGAGTGGTCGCATATTACGTAGATGTCCTCCAGGGGGGAGATGGTTCGCATCAGCTGCTCATAGCTGATGCCGATGCGCTCGGCGGTGGTCTCCCTGATCCGCCGCACGTCCGCCGCGGTCCTCATGTTGGTGGCCCCGGCCACCTTCGAGTACTCCGTGAGCACGGCCTGGTCCGGTTCCACCTTGGCCAGGTCCTTGAGCCATTCCACCACCGGACCGAACACCGCTTCATAAGCGGAGGAAACCCCCTGGGACACCCAGGTCATGCGCTCCAGTCCGTAGCCTGTGTCCACCACGGTCATGTCCATGGGCTTCCTTCCGTCCGGGGTATCGCGGTACATCATGAAGACGAGGGTGGCCACCTCCACCCCGTCCAGGATGACCTCCATGCAGGGTCCGGCGTTACCGCCGCCCTCCCACCACTCCTCGATGTAACGCATCTTGCCCGGGTCGGTCCCCAGGCTCTCGGTGAAGAAGCGGTGGCAAAGTTCCACGGTGCGGTCCTTGAAGTAGATGAACTTGCCGTCCTTCTTGTTGAAGGCGTGGTGTGCGCACATCTCGAAGAAGGTGAAGTGCCTTCCGGTCTTCCCGACATTGTCGATGTCGTTGAAGCGGACGCAGGTCTGCGATATGGTCAGCGGGTTGTAGGGCGGCTCGATCACCCCGTTCAGCACCCAGGGCTGGAAATCATATATCGAAGCCTGGGTGAAGAAGACGTCGTCCCTCCAGCGGGCCACGATGGGGTACCTTTTCACGCGGCCATGTCCGTTCTCCTCAAAGAATCCCAGATAGGCCTCGCGCATCTCGTGCAGGTCCAACCTCTTGTCCATGGGGGAGTTGCCGATGAAGGTGTACTCCTCGCAAGGCGGCTCCCCGCAGGAAGGCCAATCGCCCAGGCTCCAGAAGTGCCTCTGGCACTTAGGGCATTGCTTGCGCTTGAAACCCTTCTCCTGGAAGAAGGCGAGGTCGAACTCCGAGCCGGTCATACTGGCGTTATTTCGAGGTCGTTATAAGAATATTGTCATGCTGTCCCAGGTTCAGGCCGCGTCCGGTCATATGTGGCAGGAATCCAGTCCCTTCTTCAGCAGGTACTTTTGATGATATTCCTCGGCCCTCCAAAAGGGACCAGCCTTCTCCAGCAGGGTAGCGATAGGCCGTTTGAACCGACCGGAGGCGTCCATGGCCGTCTTGGACCCCTCGGCGGTCCGGCGCTGCTCCTCGTCATGATAGAATATGGCCGTGCGATACTGCGTGCCGACGTCCGGCCCCTGGCGATTCTTCAGGGTCGGATCGTGCGATCCCCAGAAGACGTCCAGCAGCTGCTCGTAGCTGACGATCGAATCGTCATAGGTGATATGCACCACCTCCGCGTGCCCGGTGCGATCAGTGCAGACGTCCCGGTAGGTAGGCGATTCGGTGTGCCCGCCCATGTAGCCGACCTCGGTCTGGACCACACCCTTCACCTTCATGAAGGTGGCCTCGACCCCCCAAAAGCATCCGGCGGCGAACGTGGCCTTCTTGAGCGTCATATCATCCTCACCTTTCGAAGGCAGCTGCGGATATTTATGCGTTCAGAAGAGGTGGCTATTGTGGGAATAGTCCACCTTCACCTCGATGACCGCCAGAGCGTCCCGCTCCAGGCAGTCCCGCAATACCGTCTCAAGATCCTTTACACTAACGGAATAGCCCTCTGCTCCGAAGGAGCGGGCGAAGGTCGGGATGTCAGGGTTGCCAAGGTCCACATTGGAGCTTCTCCCCAGGCCGCGGTTCATCTTTTCCCTGATCAGACCGAGCCCGCTGTCGTTGAAAATAACCGTGACGAAGTTGATGCCCAGGCGCTTTGCCGTCTCCAGTTCGGCCGCGGACATCAGGAACCCTCCGTCGCCCACCGTGGCGCAGACCCGCCGTTCGGGATGCACGATCTTAGCGGCTATGGCCGACGGTATCGCCACGCCCATGGATATCAGCCCGTTCTGCAACAGCAGCGTGTTTGGCCCGTAGGCCGGATAATATTTGGCCAGCCAGATCAGGTGTGCTCCGACGTCGCTCACCATGATGTCGTCCTTGCCCATGCAGCGGCGCATGGCCTGCACCAAAGCTTTGGGTCCCACGCCATCTTCGGATACATCACGCATCAGTTTCTGGCGATGGGCGGAATGCCACTCCTTCAAGGGGACGGCGTTCAACGACAGTCTACCAAGAGAATCGGGGAGATCGCCCAGGGCCGTACATTCCAGCTGGAGGTTCCGACAGGCGATGGGCTCGGACCTTCCGAGATACGCTATCCTCTTGGTGCTTCCGCGGTTCCAGTATTGCGGCTGGAATTCGGTTGAATCAAATCCCAGGAGCAGAACCGTGTCCGCCTCCTCATAGCAATCCTTGACCAGGTCACTGTTGCGCATGCCGACCGTGCCCAGGCTCAAGCTGTGATCGAACGGTACCGCGCCCGCGGCCATCCAAGTACATCCCGCCGGCAGGTTCCAGGCTTCGCAGAACCGTAAGAGCTCCGATACGGCGCTCTCGCGATAGACCCCGTGACCTGCTAATACCAAGGGACGCTCGGCCGACAATAGAATATCCCGGACCAGGGCCAGTTCTCTATCAGCGGCCTTCATCCTCTTTTTATTCGAAGGTTGTAAAGGAGTTCCTGAAGATTCTTTCTTCATCACGTCCTCGGGCAGCTGCAGCATCACCGGTCCGCTTCTCTCCGTGTTCGCCAGACTGAAAGCCTTCCTGACCGACCTGGCCACATCATCAGGGCCGCCGACGTCCATGGACTTCTTGGTCAAAGGGCGGAACATCGCCAGCAGGTCCAGCACCTGCTTCTGCGGAGGATCCCTGCGGGCTGCTCCGGCCTGAGCGACCAACGCCACCATGGGCAGATTGCTGAGATATGCGTCGGCAACACCGCTTACCAAGTTGGTCGCGCCCGGACCTAGGGTGCTGAGGCACACCCCCGGCCTGCCGGTGAGACGTCCGACCGTGGCCGCCATGAAGGCCGCGGCCTGTTCATGACGGGTGAGCACGAACTCCATTCCCGCCTGGTGGATGTCGTCCATGACGTCCAGGTTCTCCTCGCCGGGAATCCCGAAGATTCGCTCGACCCCCTCAACCCTAAGGCAATCCACCAGCAACCTGGACGTTTTCATGGGATCACTCGAAGATCTCGGCCCTCTTCGCGAAAAGGTCCCTCACTGCGCAGAGGACCGCGTCTTCCACCGGTCCCTCCATCTTGTAGGGTTGCATACCCCTGGCCCGTATCTCGGCCTCCGCCTTCTCTCCGAAACCGGAGGTCAGAACGATGTCCGATCCGATCAGAGCGGCCACCATGCCCTCGATCTTGTTACGGTGCCGGGGACCGAACATCGATTCCTGCAGGAAAGGATCGGTGCGCACCGTGCCAGCGGGCGTAAGCTTCCCTTCCTCCACGTCGAAAATCCTAAACTCTTTGGTCTGGCCGAAGTGAAGGTCGACGTTCTTGCCGTCCGAGGTGGCTACGGCCACTCTATGCTTGGTGGTCCCTTCCATCTGGATACCTACCGGTCCGCCCGGGGGCGCTTCCCGGGCTCCGCATGTGATATGGGCGAACTCGGCCGAGCGGTCGTTGTCCAACATACCGATGGCGTCCGCCCGGCAGAACCGGCAGTGACGCATTTGGCGGATGTCCCCCTCGCAGAGGTCCTGTAGCATCTTGCGATGCTCCGGGGTCGGCGCCGGCATGCTCTCGAACTTGGTTCCCGGCACTGGGATGAGCGGAATGATGTTGACTATGTACGCGCCGAGCTCCTTGACCTTCTTGGCGATTTCCGGGATGTGTTCCGCGTTCACGGTCGGTACCATGACGATGTTCGCTTTGACCAGAATTCCGGCGTCAGTGCACATCTTTATGCCCTGAAGCTGATTCTTGAGCAACTGTTCCGCGGCGTCCTTCCCGCGAAGCACCTTGCCGTCCCAGATCACGAAGTCATACATCCTGGCCCCGATCTCCGGATCGACCGCGTTTATGGTGACGGTAACGAACTTCACTCCCAGGGCCTTTAGCCTCTCCACCGACATAGGGAGATTGAGGCCGTTGGTGCTCAGGCATAGCGTGAGCTCCGGGAATTCTTTCTTCACCATCTCCAAGGTGGTGAAGGTCTCCTCATTGGCCAGCGGGTCTCCCGGTCCAGCGATGCCGATCACGCTGAGCTGGGGTATCTTCTCCTTGACCAACCTGATCTTATAGATGGCGTCCTCAGGCGAGAGCACTTCGCTGGTGACCCCCGGCCGAGATTCGTTCATGCAGTCGTACTTCCGATTGCAGTAGTTGCACTGGATGTTGCAACGCGGGGCTATGGGAAGGTGCATCCTGGCGAAGCTCTTATGCGCCTTCTCGTTGTAACAGGGATGGGTGTTCAGCATCTCCTGGACGTACAGGGGTATCTCGCTCAGAGCGAACCCCTCCTAAAATGTAATGACATTGACCGTTGAATATCCAGCAAATGCTAGTTATAGATTGTCCCGAAGTCGTTCAGGGTGGAAAATGATTTAAACCGAACACTTGCTGAATTACTCAGGAAATGAGCGATATATTCAACGAGAGGGCGATGCAGCGTCTGTTCACCAACATGAACCAGCATGTGCCCGTCAAAAGAAGGACGCTGCAACAGCTCCTCCAGGACAGCGATCCTTCCTACATCGGAAAGGACGGTCGGACGTACCGGATCGAGCGCAAGGAGCTGGAGTTCCTCTCGGAACTGGTGGACGATGAAGACAGTGGCCGGCTAAAGCTCCCTATTCTGATCATGACCGACACCTCTTACGGCGATGGCTATTGGAAGGTCATCGGAACATTGGAGGTCAAGGTTCTTTCCAAATTGATCGACCGGGCTCCGGAGAAGGAAGACGAGATGAGGGTGTTCTATCCTTATCTCAAGGAGATCCGTGACAAGCTGCCAACGGCCACGAACACCGTGTTCTCCTATTGAACCTTAAGAACATCCAGAGCGCAAGCTCAGGAAACGATCATACGCAACAATATTCCACCTGATAAGTTAAAAATACTAATTCGGAAGAGGTTACACACGCAACCCGTTTAACGGTTAAGCCAAAGCCTACCATTAAGGCAAGCCTACAATGCTTCGCGGCAAAGGACGTTAGTGACCGCGGACTGAACATCTCGGAAAACCTCGATGCGTACATCCCGATTCTATCAAGCTCATCAATTATGAGCGTCCTAAGATGCCTCTTTTTCAAGGTGGCTTCGAGCTTAGATGCTTTCAGCTCTTATCCAGTAGTGCGTGGCTGCTCAGCATGCCCTGTCGGACAACTGAT
>Ga0209269_1000405_pt1 | contig 41490 bp, 30 predicted proteins | sample MTBAKMMethaMetaG_FD_187455 | JGI IMG/M metagenome (GOLD analysis project Ga0209269, IMG submission 187455) | Enrichment culture microbial communities from Arthur Kill intertidal strait, New Jersey, USA, that are MTBE-degrading - MTBE-AKM (Arthur... | ecosystem: Environmental > Aquatic > Marine >... | reverse complement strand
TCGCGCCCTCCCTATTCGTGATTTGCAGGGATTATTCTATCAGATGAGGGCAGTCGGACGTACCTTGATCGAGGCTGCGGGCCCTCGCCGGACGGGTGCGCCGGCGAGTATTTCTGCAGCCTGCTAGGGGCGCGCGGATGAAGTGTCGCTGGGGGTGGTTACGCCTGCCGTTCGCTCACCGCCCGGTGACCACGGCCGAAGGGCGTTGCTGCTTGGCCGTTTCCGGGTAGGAAGTCGATACGCTGCGACCCCTTGCCGGACCCCCGCCGGAAGCCGCAGCAGAGTCGAGGGGAGGACTCCATGGGCCAAGTCCACCCGCTGCCGAGTACGTCGGAAGACCGGCTTGCGCCGGTCGATGCGGCCGCGCCCGCAGCCGAAGTGTGCTCCATCGACAGCGCGCACTGCGCCCTGTGCGGCGCCAAACTCAGTGCGCGCGCGCTGCGGTATCATGTCGTCTCGCCTCAGTGCTGCGACATGATCACCGTGTGCCACACATGCCATAAGGCGGCGTTGGGCGAAGGGTACAGGCCGGCCGAGTGAGCCGCAGCCGGCCTGTGCTCCTTCCGGCGACGGGGGCCCGCGGGCTCCCGTTTGCTACAATCACCCTCTCTGCAAGCCGGTTCCCTCTCTTCAGGTGATTGATGCCCATGCGCCTCCTCGATGCCTGCGCTCGCAAGCCCGTCGACGCAACGCCCGTCTGGCTCATGCGTCAGGCCGGCCGCTACCTGCCCGAGTATCGCGCCATCCGCGAGAAGATGAGCTTCGTCGAGATGTGCCGCAGGCCGGACGTCGCTGCGGAGGTGACGCTGCAGCCGCTCCGCCGCTTCGAGCTGGACGCGGCCATCGTGTTCGCCGATATCCTCCTGCCGCTCGAGCCCATGGGCATCGGCTTCCACTTCAGCAAAGACGACGGGCCGGTCATCGAGCGGCCCATCCGCCGCGCGCGCGACCTCGAGGGCGTGCACAGCATCGACGCCGCCTCGGACCTGCAGTACGTGATGGACACGCTCAAGCTGGTGCGCCATGAGCTGGACCCGGACGTGGCGCTCATCGGCTTCTCCGGAGCGCCCTTCACGCTCGCGAGCTACATCGTCGAGGGCGGGCACTCGCGCAACTACGCGCACGTCAAGAAGCTCATGTATGAGGACCCGGTGACGTTCAACCGGCTCATGAGCGTCATCTCGGAGGTCGTGGTCGACTACCTCAAGGCGCAGATCGCCGCCGGCGCCCAGGTCGTTCAGTTGTTCGACTCCTGGGTCGGCTGGCTGGGTCCCTTCGACTACGAGCGTCTGGTCCTGCCCCACGTGCAGTACGTGGTTGACGCGGTGAAGGGTCAGGGGGCGCCGGTGATCTACTTCGGCAACGGCGCCTCGGCGATGCTGCACCTCGTCGCCAAGGCGCGGAGCGACGTGTTCGGCGTCGACTGGCGCATCGAGCTCGACCGTGCCTGGGACCAGCTCGGCGACGTGGCGCTGCAGGGCAATCTCGACCCCATCACGCTCCTCGGACCGCCCAAAGCGATCGAGGAGCGTGTGGCGGATGTCATCCGGCGCGCCGGCGGCCGGCCGGGGCACATCTTCAACCTCGGTCACGGCCTCATCCCGCAGGTGCCGCCGGACAACGTCAAGTACCTGGTCGACGCCGTGCACCGGCTCTCGGCCGCCCCCATCTGAGCGAAGGATGGCACCATGACCGACAGCCTCGTCGACGTCGCCCTGCTCGCCTACGGCGGGCCGGAGAGCCCCGAGCAAGTGGTGCCGTTCCTGGAGCGGCTCATGGGGCGGACGCCGGACGCGGGCACGGTCGCCGCCGTCAAGGAGCGCTACGCGCTCATCGGCGGCGCCTCGCCGCTCCCGGCCATCACCGTCCGCCAGGCGCGGGCGCTGGAGGCGAGGCTGCGCCGCGAGCTCGCCTTTCCCGTGCGCGTGCGCCACGGCTTCCTGTACACCGACCCGAGCGTCGCCGGCTGCGTCCGCTCTCTCGACGCGCCCGAGGTCGTGGCCCTGCCGTTGAGCCCGTTCTCCTCGCGGCTCACGAGCGGCAGGTACAAGGCGCAGATCGCCGCCGCCGAGGACCCCGCCGGCGGCGGCCTCGGTCGTGACATCCCTCTCCTCGAGGACTGGTACTCGAGCCAGGGGTTCGTCCGCTCCATCAGCCGCCGCATCGCAGAGGCGCTGGACGGCTGCGACGTGAGCGAATGGGCGGTGCTGTTCACGGCGCATAGCGTGCCCGTCGAGACCATCGCGGAGGGCGACCCGTACGTGGACCAGCTGCAACAGACCATCTCCCAGCTGATTCCCCGGATCGTGCCGGGCGACTGGCGGTTCGGCTTCCAGAGCAAGGGCCGACGCGGCGGTGAATGGATGGAGCCCGAGGCAGACGACGCCGTGCGCGTGCTCGCCGCGGAGGGCTGGAAGAAGATCCTCGTCGTGCCGGTCGGTTTCGTGAGCGACAACGTCGAGACGCTCTACGACCTGGACATGGTGCTGCGTCGCCAGATCGACGACCTGGGCATCGAGTACCGCAGGTCGCACGCGCCCAACGACTCGCCGCAGTTCATCGAGGCGCTGGCCGACGTGGTCACCGCACACCTGGCCCGCCGTCCCGTCGAGCGCACGCCGCACCATCCGGACGGCCCCCGCGCGCACGGGTGAGCCGGTGAGCGACCCGACGTCAGCACGCGGCGCCGCTCAGGCGGCTCCGGAGACGCCGCGTCCTGCCCCGGGCGCTGTGAGGCCGTACCGCATCGTCGTGGTGGGAGGGGGGATGGCGGGGCTGGGGGCGGCGCGCGTGCTCGAGGCGGCGCGCGCACAGGACGCCTCCATCGACTGGCGCCTCTACGAGCAGGACCCGCGGTTCGGCGGCAAGGTGCACACCGTGCGCCGCGACGGGTTCGTCGTGGAGGGCGGCCCGGACTCGGCCATCATCGAGAAGCCCTGGCCTATCACGGCCGGCCGCGAGCTCGGCATCGCCGACCGCTTCCTCGACTGCAACGAGGACATCCGCCGAAGCTTCGTCTACACCCGTGGGCGGCTCCACGAGCTGCCCGAGGGCATCATCCTCATGGTGCCTACGCGCATGGTGCCATTCGCGCTCAGCGGCCTCATCAGCTGGCCGGGCAAGGTCCGCATGGGTCTGGATCTCTTGCTCCCGCGCGGCGGCGCGGCTTCGGGCGGGCCGGCGGGCGTAGCCGGCCCGGCCCTCGACGAGAGCCTTGGCGACTTCGTCCGCCGCCGCCTCGGCAAGGAGGCGCTGCAGCGCATCGCCGAGCCCATCGTCGCCGGCATCCACGCCGGCGACCCCGAGCACATGAGCGTGCGCGCCACCTTCCCTATGTTCCTGGACATGGAGCTCGAGCACCGCAGCCTGATCCTCGCGATGCTCAAGCGGCGGAAGGCGCGCCAGCAGGCGGCCGCGGCTCGGACGGCCGGCTCGGCGGCGGGTCCCGGGTCAGGAGCTCCGGGCGCAGGCGGTTCTCGCCCGCCTGGTCCGAAGTCGTACTTCTACTCGTTCAAGGGCGGGCTGCAGGACCTGAGCGACGCCATGGTCGCCGCCCTGCCGGCCGACCGGCTGTGCGCCGGCGCCGGCGTCGCGACGATGACCGAGTGCGGCGCCGGCTGCGGCGCGCGCGCCGGGTCCGGCGCCTATGCGCTGCAGCTCAGCGACGGCACGCACGTGGTCGCCGACGCCGTCGTGCTCGCGACGCCGGCCTGGGCGAGCGGCGATCTGCTGCGCGCCGTCGCGCCGCTCGCCGCTGCCGACCTTTCGTCCATCGAGTACGTCTCTACGGCCACTGCGTCCGTCGCCTTCAGGGCGGATCAGGTGGGGCACGACCTCAAGGGCTTCGGCTTCGTCGTGCCCCGCGCGGAGGACCGCCCCGTCATGGCGACCACATGGAGCTCCAGCAAGTTCGACGGGCGCGCGCCCGCCGGCCACGTGCTGCTGCGCAGCTTTCTCGGCCGCGCCGGCCGCGAGGCCGCGGCCCAACTGGACGACGACGAGATGGCCGCGGTGGTCCGCGCCGAGCTCCGCGACATCATGGGCGTCACCGCGGAGCCGGAGTTCACCCAGATCTTCCGCTGGCCTCGCGGCATGCCCCAGTATCGCGTCGGCCACGTCGAGCTGGTCGCGCACATCGAGGCCGCCGTCGCCCGCGTGCCCGGCATCGAACTCGCCGGCGGCGCCTACCACGGCATCGGCATCGGCGACTGCCTGCGCGAGGGCTCAGCCGCGGCCGAACGCGCCCTCGAGCACGTCCGCGGCCTCCCCGAGGACGAGATCCCACTGCTGCCGCCAGACCTGCCCGCCGCCGACGGCCTGGAAGACTAGCACCGCCCGCCGCCGTTCGGCCCCGGCCCTGCGGTGCACCGAAGGTCCGTGCGCCGCAACGAGCCCAAGGCGCGTGGATCTCCGAGGAGGAGGCAGGGTTCGCGGCTCCCGCGAGGTACACCCACTGTGAGCTGTCACGCCGCCCCGTGCGGCCGAGCGAGGGGGGTCACATGGAGTGGTGGGTCTACGGCACAGTCTGGTTCATCATCTGGGTGGTCTGCCTTTGGCTGGTGTGGCGCATGGTCGACCGCAAGGACCTCAACCGGGCCGGCTGGATCATCCTCACGATCTTCTTCCCGATCATCGGCCTCATCGTCGTGGCGCTCCTGCCCCACAGGCAGCGGCCGGAGCCACCTGAGGTCATGCCCTGACGTGCTCCCCCTGGGGCGGCGGGCGCCGGCAGGCGCCCGCCGCCCTTCTTGCGTCCGCTTCGCTCGCCGACCGTCAGTACTTGCCGAGCAGCTTCCAGATCCAGCGGTGCGGAGCGTGCATGCTCATGCCCGGCTTGTTGTACATGACGGCGCAGTGGCCGGTGATGACCTTCAGCCCGCGCTGCTCGGCCTGAGCGAGTGCCTCTGGCGTGTCCGTCATCTGGTGGATCCAGATCTGCTCGATCCCTGCGTCGGCGGCCTTGCCGACCCAGGCGGCCGTCTCCTCCTTGGGCAGCTCGAGGACGGCCGCCTGTACCGGCGAAGGCAGGTCGGAAAAGTCGGAGTACGCCTTGTCACCCTCGACGGCGCCGCCCTCCGGATCCATCGGATAGACCGTCGCGCCACGCTCCTTGAGCGCGCCGTAAGTGATCTTGGGGAACGGCTTCTTGCTGGCCTGGTGGCCGACGACGGCGTAGCTGCCGGCCTCCCAGAAGCGTTCGCACTCAGATGCCATGGGTCCCTCCTCGTGGTAGCGGTCGCCGCCGGGATCGGCGGCCGTCTCGTTCTCGGCGTAACACTGCCCCGGGGCGAGCACCTCGGGGTAGCGTCCGGCGGCGCGGAGCGCGGCCCGGACCTCGTAGCATAGGTGACATTCGTCAGCGTAGTGTGAGCGCGCCGGCGTGTGGCCGGACGCCTGGGCGAGGGCCCACGGGCCGCCGGCGATGATCTCGCGGACGATCGGGCGCGCCTGCGGGTCGTAGGCGTCGAGCACGCGCCGCAGGCCGCCCGGGGGCGGCGCGGCGGCGTTCGCCGGGGCGCCCGCCGCGTTCGCCGGCGGCCAGGGCCCGTCGCCCCCGGCGAAGACGTTGCCGGCGCTGATGCCCTGACAGATCTGCAGCTCGCCGTCCGGGCCGACATGCGTGCGGCCCGGGTCGGTGAAGTCCTCGTGCGGGCAGGTGGTGAGGGTCTCGGGCGGGCGCGAGGCGCGAGCGGACGCGAGCACGACGGCCGCGCGCCCCTTGTGCATGACCTCGCCGACGTCGCCGGAGCAGGCGCCGGGCACGCCGATGTCCGCCGGCGCTCCGACTTCGAGCACGCTCGTGGGGACACCCAGGTCCTGCGCGGCCAGCACGGCGTTGCGCAGGTGCTCCTCGTCGGCGTCCTCGACGAAGTAGGCGTAGGAGGAGAGGGAGAGGTCGGCGAGGCCGAGCTCGGCGAGCGGCTCCAGCCAGACCTTCGCGTCCTTCAGCGACGTTGCCCAGAAGCAGTTGCTGACCATGCCGACGTCGAGGCCGTGCTCGCGGGCACGCTTCGCCGCCGCGAGCACGACCGGATAGGCCAGGGTAGGCTCACCGCCCTCGAAGTACACGTCCGTCACGCCCAGTTCCGCCGCTTGCTCGATGACGCTCGTGAGCTGCGCCAGCGTCATCGTGTCCTCGGCGTCCGGCGACCCCCACACGAAGCAGTGGTCGCACGCGTAGGTGCACCGGTAGGTGACCAGGAAGTGGATGCCTTCGAGCCGGATGGGCATGGCCCTCAGTCTACGCCCGGCGCGGTCAGGGTACGAGTGTCCGCGGGTCCGTCTGGGCGGATGGGCGGAGTCGCCGGACCCTGTCACGCCGCCGGCAGCCGGAGGGCCCGGCGCGCCGTGTCGGGATCAGCGACGCCCAGGGGTGCCGAGGTCGTGGGCGTCCGTCGTCCACCCGTCGTAGCTGCGCGCGTAGTAAGCAAGAGTGTCGTGGTCGCGCGCGACGTACCACTGCGTGGAGTCGCTCGAGGGGCAGCGTGCCGATCGAGAGGCCGGCGTCGTTAAGCCCGTCGCACGCCGCCCAGTCGAAGCTGAACGCGTCCATGGCGACGTACCCGTGCGCGTTCGTCCACGTGAGCGCGGGACCCGGCGTGCCGGTCGCCGTGGCCGACCACTCGTTGCCCACCGGGACGACCTGCACGCGCGAGCCGAGTTCCTGGGCGAAGTCCATGGTGCGGCCGGAGACGTGCAGGTCTTCCAGGCGGACCAGACGGAGGTCGGTGCACACGCGGGGCTCTTTGGCAGGTGTTCTGGGAGCGTCTGGTGCCCTCTTCCCGGCGGCGGCATGAGCGACGCCGTTCTGCGGCCCGGCGGGATCGTCCCGTGCCGAAGACCCGTCGCATGCCGGCATGGAGCCGCCATACGCCTAGAGCCGCGAGCGGAAGACCCTGACCTCGGCGGAGTACCAGTCGCCGGCGGCGTTCTTGATGCCGGTCTTGTCGAGGAAGAACCGCGAGCCGTTGGCGGTGGCGTGGCCGACCACGTTGCTCGTCTTGATTCCGTATCTGTCCTGCAGCCAACGCACGAGCCGCAGGCCGGCGTTCACCTGCTTGGTCCTGTTCAGGATCTGCCGGTCCATCCAGTGACCGTCTTTGCCGGATCGCGTCTCCTGCACGAACTCGATACCGAACGAGACCCAGTTCATGCCGATGCAGTGACGGGCCCGGTAGGCGAGCGGCATGGTCTGATAGATGGTGCCGTCCTTGTGGATGATGAACTGCGCCGAGACGCCGGGCTTCTCGCCGTTGTATTTGGCGTTGCCCTCGAACGTCCACCAGGCGCTCTGCCAGTTCGCCCCTGCCGTGTGGTGGAGGACGATCGCACGGGGGTTCTTGAGGATGTACGAGGCGCGCCCGGCGCCGTAGTGGCGTCTGTTGTAGCCGATGGTCTGCTGTTTGCGACCGTCGCCGTAGCGGATGTACTTCTTGACGATGGGTGGCTTGAGGGCGGTCGCTGCGAACGCCGGGGCCGCAATGATGGCCACGGCGGCGATGACGCCGGCCACGATGAGCGTGACGAGACTCACCGTGCGGATGCTGCGGATGCGCTGCATGGTATCCAAGTATACGCCGCTGGGGGCGGGCGCACCTCCGGCGGCCCGCTCAGGCGGCGGCCCGCTCCGGCGTCACCCGCAACTCCCTGAGGCTCGTCAGCCGCACGACGCGCAGCGTCATCGGGCGACCGATCGTGGCCTCGGTGAGCCTGCGATGCAGCGTGTCCACGTCGGCCAGCGGGTCCTCGTCAATGGCGACGATGAGGTCGCCGGGCAGGAGCCCGGCCCGGTGGGCCGGGCTGCCGGGCTCGACCCCGGCGACCAGCACGCCGGTCTCGAGCGGCAGGTCGAAGTAGCGGACGACGCGGCGCCGGATCGACGTCGTCTGTCCGGCCACGCCGATCCGACCGCGCGTGATGTGCCCGTCACGGATGAGCCGCCCGGCGACGTAGATCGCCGTGCTGATGGCGATGGCGAAGCACAGGCCTTGCGCCGGCGCGATGATCGCCGTGTTGACGCCGATCACGTCTCCGTGCGACGTGACCAGCGGCCCCCCGGAGTTGCCCGGGTTGAGCGCCGCGTCCGTCTGGATCAGGTTGTCGATGAGGAACCCGTTGTCCGACCTCAGGGACCGGCCGACCGCGCTGACCACGCCGGCCGTCACCGTCGCCTGAAAGCCGAACGGGTTGCCGATGGCCACGACGAGCTGGCCGACGCGCAGGGTGCGGGAGTCGCCCAGCCGTGACGGCATCAGGTCGGGCGCGTCGACGCGCACCACAGCCAGGTCCGTCTCCGGGTCGTCGCCGACGAGCTGCGCGGCCAGGGATCGTCCGTCGTTCAGTGTGACGCGGACGCCGTCGGCGCCGTGGGCGACGTGGCTGTTGGTGAGGATGAAGCCGTCGCTCGTGATGACGAAGCCCGAGCCCGAGCCGGCGTAGCCGGGCTCGGGCGCGGCGCCGAGGTCGGGTTGGGGAGCTGGATGCCCGGGCCTGCGGGGGCTCGGGCCGCGGCGGCTCCTGCCTCCCGGCGGCGCCACCGGCCGCCGGGCGACGTCGATGTTCACGACCGACGGTCCGACCAGCTCGGCGGCTCGGATCACGGCGCGCGAGTATGCGTCGAGCAGCGCTGCGTCCTCGACCGCGGCCGGCGCGCCTATCGAGGCACCCGCCGGCCCGGGCGGGCTTGCGGTCTCGTCGGTCTGGATTCCTCGGCCGTTCCCTCCGTCCTCGACGGTGACGAGGCCATCGGCCACAGATCTGGCGTGTCGTGTCATGTGGATCAACTCCGGAAGTCTGTCGGCTGTCCTTCATGTTCCCTCAGTCAAACGGGGGCTCACGGGCTCGGGTCGCGGGACCCCCGCCCCAAGCTTCAGTCGTCTCCTGCTCCTGCCGATGCCTCTCGTGCGCTACGTGAAAGGAGAGAGGTATGGCTCTCAGCGACGATCTGGCCGCCGCAAGCACCGCGTTGCCCGTGCGGCTCAGCGCGAAGAAGGACGGCAGCCTGGAGGGCGAGGCCGTTCTGGCCGAGCGCAAGGCGTTCCTCAGCAAGAAGCAGCTCACCTACAAGTGCAAGGCCCGGGTCGACGAGGCAGCGCGAACGGTGCGCTTCTGGGAGATGCTGGCGGAGAAGGGCTCCGGCATGTCGAGCGGCACGGACGACATCGCCCCCGGCGTCGGCTTCAAGGCCGGTACGTACAGGACCGGGGGGAAGGAACGGTCCGGGTCCATCGAGGAGGTCTCGAGCCTCTTCGGCAAGGACTACAGCTACCAGTGGGACTACGCCGCCGTGCGGATCGCCCTGCAGCAGGTCGCTGCGGACGCGGGCTACGGCTGGGAGACTGTGCTGAACCCGAAGTCCGTGTGAGCCCGGCGGACGGTACCCAGTCCTCGGACGCCGGAGGTCGGACGCCGGAGGTCGGACGCCGGAGGTCGGACGCCGGACGCCCGCGCCTCACGCCGGGCGTGGGAGGCGCTGCTCTGCTCGCCGGCTTGTTGGCCGGCGGGGGCATGTGTCGTCCGCGTGCGTACGACAGAGCGTACGCCTTTCACACGATTGCGTACGTCCGTGCGCACGCGGCTGGCGCGGTCGTAGCGCCTCGCCGCGGCGCTACTCCGCGCGGGCGCGCGGCTCAGTGCCGGCGCCGCGCCGCCGGTCAGTCCAGGTTCTCGATCTCGACCGGCTCGATCTCATCGGCCGGCGTGAACCCCCACACGCGCCCGTAGAAGTACAGCTCCGCCTCCTCGGCGCGGATGATGTTCTCCGCCCTGCGGAAGCCGTGCTGCTCGCCCTCGAAGGCGAGGTAGGCGAACGGAAGACCATTGCGCCGGAGCGCCTCGACGATGATCTCCGCCTGGTGCGGCGGGACGATCGCGTCTTCGAGACCCTGCAGCAGGATCACCGGGCAGCTCAGGTCATCCACGTGGTGGATGGGGGAGCGCTCGCGATACACGTCACGCCGCTCCGGATACGGGCCGACCAGGCTGTCGAGGTACTGCGACTCGAACTTGTGCGTGCCGCCGGTGGCGAAGGTCTCGAGGTCGGCGAGGCCGAACAGGCTGGCGCCGGCGGTGAAGAAGTCGAAGCGCGTGAGCGCGTTGAGCGTGGTGTAGCCGCCGGCGCTGCCGCCGCGGACCCCGACGCGCGCGGGGTCGGCGTCGCCGCGTGCGATCAGGTATCTGGCGGCGTTGATCGAGTCCACGGTGTCGACGACGCCCCACTCGCCTTTGAGCCGTTCCCGATACTCACGTCCGTAGCCGGTCGACCCGCCGTAGTTGACGTCGACCACAGCGATGCCGCGCGAGGTCCAGTACTGAATGTCCAGGTCGAGCCTGGCGTCGTGGGATGAGGTTGGGCCGCCGTGGACGTTGACCAGCAGCGGCGGCAGCTCGCCCTCCGGCGCCACGAAGTCGGGGTTGGTCGGCGGGTAGTAGTTGGCGTGCGCCGTGAGGCCGGCCTCCGTGGGGAAGACGATGGGCTCCGGTCGGCTGACGTGCGCCGGGTCGATGGGCACCGGCCGGCCGCGGCGGACAATGGTGGTGGCTTCGGCCGCGGGGTCTTGGGGTCCGGCGCCGGGCTCGAGAACGACCACCTGCCAGCCCTCGGTGTGACTTGCGGCGATCATGCCGGCCCGGTTGCCGAGCGGCGTGAGGGAGTAGACGACTGTGCAGGGCGTGTCGAGCTCGCGCAGGGAGACTCCGTCGTGCGCAGCGCTCCGGCCAGGCGCATCGCCGGCGGGAGCGGGAGGCGCACTGCCGGCAAGAGCGGGAGGCGCCCCGCCGGCCGGGTCGAGCGCGGCGAGGTGGTCGCGGCCGTCCTCCGTGTAGCGCACGACCAGCCGGCCGTCGGCGAGGAACACGTAGCTCTGCAGGCCGAAGACCCAGGGCGCCTGGGCGAACTCGGCCGCGCGGGCGACGAGTGGGCAGGGTTCCGACTTGCTGCCGCCCGCGTCCTCGCGGCCCGGGTCCTCGCGTCCGGCGCCCGGCTCGTCCCTGCCTGCTCGCGGATCCGGCTCGTCGCTCGGGCCGGGATCGACCGCGTACAGGTTCCACCAGCCGGTGCGGTCGCTCGCGAACCAGAGCTCGCCGGAAGGGCTCCAGAGCGGCTGCAGGATCGACTCGCCGGGTCCGCCGGCCACGAGCCGCTCGCCGGAGACGCTGCCGTCGCCGGCGAGTTCCGCCGTCCACAGCTCGGTGCCGTCCCACGGCATACGTGGGTGGTCCCAGGAGAGCCAGGCGAGGCGGCGCCCGTCCGGGCTGAGGCGCGGCGCCGCGTAGAAGTCGTGGCCCGAGGCGACGACGCGCGGCTCGGCCGACCCGTCGGCGGGCAGGCTCACGAGCTCGTTGACCACCTCGTCGTCGGCCTCGTGACGCTCGCGGACGCTCACCAGCAGGCGGCCGTCCGGCGTGATGCGTCCGTCGGCGTATCTGTGGGCGCGCGGCGAGGGTGGCGCCTGGGTGATGGCGCGTGGGGCCGTCCAGGCCGGCGGGGCTTCGCCGCTCCGGGCGGCGGCGTCGGCCGGCCCGTCGGCGCCGCCGGCCGGCCGCAGGTCCTGCCGGTACAGCCGCTGGTCGGTCTGGTCGCTGAAGACGACGCTCTCGCCGCCGCCCTTGCCGCGGAAGGCGACGTACATGCCGCCGCCGTACTCGTGCACCAGCGTCCGCGCGCTCACGCCTGCCGGCGTGACGTCGGCGATCTCGCCGTCCGGTGACCGGCGGACGATCACGTAGCGGCCGTCCTCGGTTGGGCGCAACTCAACCCAGTACAGGCTCTCGTCTACGCTCTGCGGCCACATGATCCCCACGCCACCCTCGGCGATGAGCCTGGCCGTGACCGGTGAGCGCCACGAGCCGTACGCGGCGATCGTCTTTCCGCTGCGGTCCATCATCCTGGTGCTCTACCCTATCTCCCCGGCTACGCACCGCGTAGGCGTGCCGTGTTACGGATGAGGTCAGCCGCCTGAGCGCTCGATGCGAAACACGTGGTGACGGTTGGCACTGCGTTCGCAGTCGAAGGCGAGGGTGGAGCGCGAGAGGTCCTTCACGACCAGGCCGCCGAGCTCGTCGTGCTCGAGGCGGAAGTTGCGGAGGTTGGTCGCGAAGAGGATGACGCCGCCCGGGGCGAGCAGCCGGCGGGCGATCATGCGGATGAGGTCGGCGTGGTCGCGCTGCACGTCCAGGGTGGCGCGGCCCATCCGCTTCGAGTTGCTGAACGTCGGCGGGTCGACCCAGACGAGGTCGTAGGACCCGCCCGCCTCCGCGATCCAGCGCAGGCAGTCGGCCTGGACCAGCGTGTGGGAGCCACTGCCGGCGGTCTCGCCGGGGGGCCAGGTCTCGCGCGCCGTCTCGAAGCCGTTGGCGGCGAGATTACGCTGCGCCCAGTCCAGGTAGTTCGCCGAGAGGTCCACTGTGGTGGACGCCGGCGATCCTCCGGCGAGCGCGTTCACCGTCATGCTGCCCGTGTACGCGAAGAGATTGAGGAAGCGGCGGCCTCCGGCGAGCCGGCGGACCAGCCTCCGCGTCAGGCGCTGGTCGATGAAGAAGCCGGTGTCGAGGTACGTGGAGAGGTCGACCAGGTAGGTGAGGTCGTCCTCGCTCACCGGCAGGAGCTCACCTCGTTGCGGACGTCGCTCGTACTGCGCCGCGCCCCGCTGCCGGCGGCGCTCCTTGAGCACCACACGCTCAGGCGGCGTCTCGAGCACGGCGCCGATGACCTCGACCGCCTCGGCGAGGCGCCGCTTGGCCTTGTCGCGGTCGATCTCGGGCGGCGCCGCGTACTCCTGCACGTGTGCCCACTCGCCGTACACGTCGACGACGAGGTTGTACTCGGGCAGGTCGGCGTCGTAGAGGCGGTAGCAGGTGATGCCCTCACGCTGCAGCCGGCGCGCCAGCCGGCGCCGGTTCTTACGCAGCCGGTTGGCGAGGTACTCGGCGCCGCCGCCGAGCGCTCTGCGCGGACCGGCGGGAGCCGGCGGCTCGGCCTCTGCCGCGCCAACAACCGGCGCCTCGGCCGCCGAGGCCGTCTCCGGCTCGGGCGTCTTGCGCGACGACGAGCGCGCCTCCGCGCGGGCGGTGCGCGGCGCGGCCGCGCCGGTGGGCGCCGCGTCCGGCGCGTAGTACGCGAGCACGCACTCGAGCGGGCCGTTCCTCAGGTCCGTCTCCCGCTTCGGCGCAAGGCCGACGGCTTTGAGTTGCCGCGGTTCGCCGGCGAGGACGACGGCGCTCCACCTTGGGAACGCCTCCCGGAGCCGCTCGCCGAGCTGCCGGTAGACGGCCTCGGTGTCGGCGACATCGAGCCGCTCGCCGTAGGGAGCGTTGGTGGCGAGGAGGCCACGTTCGGCGGGCGCCGTGACCGTCTCCAGCTGGGCGTGGTCGATCGTGACCAGACCGTGCAGTCCGGCGCGCTTCACGAAGTCACGCGCGACCTTGACTGCCCGCTGGTCCCTGTCCGAACCGCGGATGCTGACGCCCGGCCTGGCCGCCGCGAGCCGCTTGATCCCGGCGCTGCGTCGCTCGCGCGCCTCCATGAGCACGGCCGCCCACAGCGCTGCGTCGTGCCCGTTCCAGTGCAGGAACCCGAAGGCGGGCGCCGCGCCCGGCTTGACCGGCGCTTCGGCGCGCAGCAGGCCGGGGGCGACGTCGGCGGCCATGAGCGCCGCCTCGATCGGCAGCGTGCCCGACCCGCACAGCGGGTCCAGCAGGCTGGCGCCTGTGGCGGCCTCACCCGGCCAGGCCGCGTACAGGAGCAGTCCGGCGGCCAGGTTCTCCTTGAGCGGCGCCTCGACCTGCACCTTGTCCGCGCGGTACCCACGCCGGTGCAGGCTCTGGCCGCTGAGGTCGATGGAGATGGCCACGCGCGTGCCGGCCAGGTGCGCGTTGACGCGCACGTCGGGCGCGCGCGCGTCGACCGACGGCCGCCGGCCGCCGGAGGTGGCCCGGAACTGGTCGACGATCGCGTCCTTGATGCGCACCGCGCCAAAGCGCGTGTCCCTGATCCTGTCGTTGGCGCCGGTGAAGTCGACCGCCAGCGTGGCGTCCACGTCCAGGTGGCGAGACCAGTCGACGCCCTGGGCGGTCTTGTAGAGCTCGTCTCCGTCGGTGGACTTGCCGCTCGTCACCGGGAGCAGGACACGGCCGGCGAGCCGCGACCACAGGCAAGCGCGGTACGCCGTCTCGAGCGAGCCGGCGAAGGAGACGCCGGCGCGGACCTGCTTGACGTGCGCCGCGCCCAGGCTCCGCAGTTCTCCGGCCAGCAGCGACTCCAGCCCGCGGGGCACGGTCGCGAAGAGGGTGAGTTCATCCATCCCGCAAGGCTACCATGCGCCGGCGCCGTCACTGGACGACCGCGGTGGCGGACGGGTGGGGCGGGCGGACAATGCGGCGCCGTCGACTCGTCGCGGACGCGCAGGCGCGTGCAGGCATTCAAGGTCCGGCCTAGAATCGTCGACGTAATACGCGCATGTGTTGTCGCGTGCCGCGGGCCGTGGCCCGGACGCCATGAAGGGGCCGTTTGTTGCGTCATCTGCTCATCGTCGCCGTCGCCATCGGGGTGGCCGTACCCGGCGTCGTCAGCGTGGCCTCGCACGCCCTCGCGTCGCCGGCCTCGCCGCCGGAATCGGTGCGGCCGGCCTCTCCGCTCGCGTTGCCCACCATCGTGCCCACCGCCAGCCCGTTGCCGGGTGACACCACTCCCCCGGTCACCACCGCGACCGGCATGGGCTCGCGCTGGCGCAACGACACGGCGACTGTGCAGTTCGCCGCGACCGACGACCTCTCGGGCGTCGCGGCGACCGTGTTCCGCATGGACGGGGGCGCCTGGAAGATCGGTACAGAGGTCCAGGTGCGCGCGCCCAAAGACCACTCCAACGACGGGGAACACGTGCTCGAGTTCTACTCGGTGGACAACAGCCTGAACCAGGAAACGATCAAGTCGGTGACCGTGAAGATCGACACGCGGCCGCCGCACTTCGCCTGGAAGAGCGTCTCGCCCGGCATCATTCGGAAGATCCAGCCCGTCACCTGTCGCTTCACCATCGACGAGCGCAGCGGACCGGTGAAGCTGTCCTGCAAGGTCACGGACCAGTACGGCTACCTCGCCGTGAGCAGGGCGGGGCTCGAGCGTGCGGCGGGCGCACGGAGCGTGCAGCTGACGCCGCGATACAAGAACGGCAAGGGGTTCGTGCCGGGCGTCTACCGCGTCCAGGTCGCGGTGCGCGACGAGGCCGGCAACGTGACCGTGAGCAACCGCCGCTCCTTCAGGAACTACCGCGCGGTGAGCGGCGGCGTTTGGCGGCGCGTGAGCGGCGCCGGCCGAGTGGTCGCGCTCACCTTCGACGACGGCAACAACTCGGCGTGGGCGAGCATCCTCAACACGCTCAAGAGGTACAAGGCGCACGCGACGTTCTTCCCCCTGGGACCCTTTGTCGCCTCGTCTCCTTCGCTGGCGCGGCGCACGGTACGCGAGGGTCACGGCGTCGGCGTTCACGGCTGGACGCACACTGCGATGACCCGCCAGAGCGCGTCTGCGGTGCAGAGTGAGTGGCTGCGCAACGCTGCCCCCTGGTGGAGCGCCACAGGGTTCTCCCCCGTGCCGTACTGCCGGCCGCCGTACGGCGACATGAACGGCGGCACCACCGCCGCGTCGGCGGCGATCGGCTACTACCGCGTGATCCTCTGGGACGTGGACCCGCAGGACTGGGCCCAGCCCGGCGCGAGTGTGATCGCCTCGCGCGTGCTCTCGCGCGTGCATCCGGGCGCGATCGTATGCATGCACCTCACACCGCAGACGGCGCAGGCGCTGCCGAGCATCCTGAGCGGCCTGCGGTCGCGCGGCTACAAGGCCGTGAGCCTGCCGGAGATGTTCCATGCCGCCGGCATGCGGTAGCGGCGCGCGGGCGACGGATCAGAAGAGCGCGCCGGGAGCCGAGCGGCCGGAGGCGTGCTCGGCGATGACCGCGAGGAACGCGTCCCCGTACCGGTCGAGCTTGGTCCGGCCCACGCCGTTCACTTCCAGCAGTTCCGCATACGTGGCCGGCGCGCGGGCCGCCATCTCCGCCAGCGTCGCATCGCTGAACACCACGTAGGCGGGCACGTTCTGCTCGTCGGCCAGGCGCTTACGCAGCGACCGCAGCGCCTCGAACAGCGTCTCGTCGACAGGCAGGCCGGCAAGGTCGGCCGCCCTGCCGGCGCGCTCGGCGCGCAGGCGCTGTTTCTTGCTCGGGACGCGCGTCCGCGGCACGGCGAGGATGAGGGTCTCCTCGCCGCGCAGGAGCGGCCGCGCCGCCTCGGTCAGCCGCAGCGCGGAGAAGCGCGCGATGTCCTGCGCCAGGTAGCCGCGGTGGATGAGCTGGCGGATGAGGCTCTGCCAGTGGTCGCGGCTGAGCTCGGCGCCGATACCGTAGGTGCTGAGCGCGCCGTGGCCGCGGGTGAGGATCTTCTCGTTCTCGGAGCCCCGGAGGACGTCGATGACGTAGCCGACGCCGTAGCCGAACCCGTCGCGCTCCCAGAGCCGGTACACGCAGCTGAGCGCCATGCGCCCCTGCTCGGTGGCGTCGAAGGTCTCGGGCGGCTCGAGACAGATGTCGCAGTTGCCGCACGGCGCGGGGTACGGCTCGCCGAAGTAGCCCAGCAAGGCCTCGCGCCGGCAGCTCAGGCCGTCGGCGTAGCCCACCATGGAGTTGAGCTTGTGGATCTCGATGCGCACGCGCTCCGGGTCGCGCTCGAACCCCTCGTCGCCGTTCTGCCCGCGGCCGCCGCCCTCGATGAGGCTGCGCACGACGGCGGCGTCGCCGAGGCCGAAGAGCAGCAGCGCCTCGGCGGGCAGGCCGTCGCGGCCGGAACGGCCGGTCTCCTGGTAGTAGCTCTCCACCGTCTTGGGGAGGTCGTGGTGCACGACGAAGCGCACGTCGCTCTTGTCGATGCCCATGCCGAAGGCGACGGTGGCGACCACGACCTTGACGTCGTCGCGCGCGAAGGCGTCCTGTACCCGCCGCCGCCCGTCTGCCGGCAGGCCGGCGTGGTAGGCGGCGGCGTCCACCCCGTGCGTGCGCAGCTTCTCGGCCACCTCTTCGGTCCGTTTGCGCGAGAGGCAGTAGACGATTCCCGACTCGCCCTCATGGGCGGAGAGGAACTGCAGCAACTGGTGCAGCGGCTCGCGCTTCTCGACGACGGTGTAGCGGATGTTGGGCCGGTCGAAGCCGGTGACGTACACGGCCGCGTCGGCGAGACCGAGCCGCAGGCGCACGTCGTCGCGCGTCTCGGGGTCGGCGGTGGCCGTGCAGGCCATGATGGGGACGCCCGGGAACAGGCCCCGCAGCTGTCCGAGTTGGACGTACTCGGGACGGAAGTCGTGGCCCCACTGGCTGACGCAGTGGGCCTCGTCGATGGCGAAGAGCGCGATGCCGGGCGCGTTCTGCCGCGGCGGAGCGGCCGGCACGCCGGGAGGGCCGTCTGCGGCCGAGCCGCCCTGCGGCTCGCCGCCGAGCCCCCGCAGCCGTGCGAGGAATCCCTCGGTCATGAGCGTCTCGGGGGCGACGTACAGCAGGTCGAGCTCGCCCGTGTGCAGGGCGCGCAGCACGCCGCGCGCCTCGTCCGGCTCGAGCGAGGAGTTGTAGGCGGCGGCACTGACGCCGGCCGCCCGCAGTGCGTCGACCTGGTCCTTCATGAGCGAGATGAGGGGCGAGACGACGATGCCCGTGCCCGGCCGCACCATGGCCGGCAGCTGGTAGCAGAGCGACTTGCCGCCGCCGGTGGGCATGAGCACGAAGGCGTCGCCGCCGGCGACGAGGTGCTCGACGACCTCCTCCTGGTGCTGCCGGTACTCGGCGAAGCCGAAGACCTCGCGCAGCAGGTCGCGAGCGGAGCGCGGCGAGGCAGCAGGACCGGTAGGAGGGGCCGGAGTCACAACCCGAGTCTAACAAGGTTGACGGACGGCAGGCGGTAGGATGGAGGTCGAGGAGGTCAGCCATGAAGTACAGCACAGCTCAGCTCGGCCGCGTGCTCGTCGTCCGTCTGGAGGACGGCGACGTGGTGCACGAGTGCCTCGAGGAGGCGGCGCGAGCCGAAGGCATCGCGCGCGCCGCCGTCATCCTGCTCGGCGGGGCCGGCGGGGGCAGCCGTGTCGTCGTCGGCCCCGAGGACGCAGACGCGAGTCCGGTCGTGCCGATGGAGCGCGTGCTGCACGACGTGCACGAGATGGCCGGCGCGGGCACGATCTTCCCGGACGAGGCCGGCCGGCCGGTGCTGCACCTGCACGCCGCCTTCGGCCGCGACGACCAGGTGACCGCCGGCTGCATCCGCACCGGCGTCAGGACGTGGGTCGTCGGCGAAGCCGTCATCTTCGAGCTCACCGGCAGCGAAGCGACGCGCCGCGTGGACCCCGCGACCGGCTTCGAGCTGCTCGACGCCTGACGGCGGAGGCTGCGGCACGTCAGCCCGCCGTGCTGAGCTCGTTGGGTGTGGTCCGCCCGTTGCGGCGGATGTATCATGTTCGTACGGAGCTCACGCCGGGACGGGGGCCCGACGAGCTGCCAGGGGCGCTAGCGCGCCCCGCGGAGCCGAGGGGGTGCGCGATGCGCCTGTCCAGCCTGCCCGTCCATCTCATCGCGACGATGGTGTTCGCGCTGGCACTGCCGACGGCGCTGCTCGTCGCCACTCTCTCGCCGCCTGCCGCTGCGGCCGGGACCGTCGCCAACGCCGCCGGCCGTTACGACGGCCTCGTGTTGCGCGACCTCGGCGGCAAGAAGGCCGCGCTCGTGCAGTTGATCGCCGCCGACGGCACGTTCACGCCGGTCGAGCTCTGGCGCAGCAAGAAGGGCGCCTTCGACATCCGCAAGGCGACGTTCGTCGCCGGCGACGTCAACGGCGACGGCATCGGCGACGGGATCGTCCTCTACGATCTCGGAAGGTCGCGTGCGCGGCTGCTCATCTACATCAGCGACGGTATGCGCGCGCGGCAGACGACGGCCTGGACCTCGCGGCGCGGCGCGTTCGCAAAGTCGCGTGCCCGGATCGCCGTGGGAGACGTGAACCGCGACGGGCGTGACGATGTGGTCGCTCTGTACGCGCGCGGGAAGAGCGGGACGACGCTGTACCGCTTCATCTCTACTGGAACGAAGTTCCGCCGGTCGACGGGATGGTCCGCGCGCCGCGGCTACGCCTGGTCGCGCACCCAGCTCGCGGCCGGCGACGCGACCGGCGATGGGCGTGACGACGCGATCGTGCTGTACCGGAGCACGTCCACCACGTCGCGCCTCGACGTCTTCGTCTCCGGCTCCTCGAAGTCCACCAGGAAGACGTTCTGGCGCGGCAGGTACTCAGCCGGCCGCGCCCGCCTGGCGGCCGGCGACGTCGACAGCGACGGCGACTGCGACGCCGTCTGTCTGCGCAGCCGCCGTCTCGAGGTCTTCCGCTCGACCGGCAGGTCCTTCGGCAAGCCGGCTCGCTGGGCGTCGGGCGTGCCGGCGACGCCCCTGTTCTGCGTCGGGGACGTGACCGGGGACGGCCGCGGCGACGCCGTGGTCGCCACTAAGGCCGGCGCCACTGCCACCCGCCTCGTCGTATGGGTGTCGTCGGGCTCCTCTTTCGGCGCCCAGACCTGGTGGCGCGCCGGTTGGCCTTCGGCGCGCCTGCGCCTGGGCGCCGCGCCTTCGGCCGGGACGGTCGTCGCGGAGGCGGCGACCGTCCTCGATCAGTCGTCGGTCGCCGCCCTGCGCAGGGTCCAGGACAACGGCACCTTCACCTTCGCCGACGAGTCGGCGCAGCTCCGCGACGTCCAGAGGGGGGACGTGCTGCTCGCGGCGTCCAGCACGACGTTCCCGGGTGGCGTCGCGCGCAAGGTCACCAACATCACGACGCAGGGCGGCAAGGTCATGGTGGCCACGACGCAGGCCACGCTCGTCGACGTCATCGACCAGGGCGAGGTGGCCCTGTCGCTCCAGGTCGGCGGCGACGACCTGAGCGAGGACGGCGTGGTGATGCCCGGCGTGCGGCTCGTCAAGCAGGCGCCGCCGGGCGTCCTCGGGGCGCTCGCCCGGGGCGGCTCCACCGACGGCTTCGGCTTCGACATCTCGACCACGCTGTTCGACATCGCGGAGCTCGAGGGGACGGTGTGGCTCGACCCGGACGCCTACGTGGATTGGGACATCGGCTGGGGCGGTCTCGACAGCATGTCGTACACCCAGACCCTCACGACGACCACCGACCTCAGCGTGAGCCTCAAGAAAGCCCTGACCAGCGAGAAGAAGAAGACCCTCTACAAGAAGACGCTGACGGTGATCACCATCATGGTGGGACCAGTGCCGGTGATCGTCACGCCGGAGTTCGAGGTGTACATCGGCGTGGACGGTGAGGTGACCGCCGGAGTGACTGCGGGCATGTCGCTGGTGACCGAGGCCACCGTCGGGATCGCGTACACCGACGACGGCGGCTGGAGCAGCCACACCAGCTTCATTCGCGACGCGACACCGCAGCCGCCGCAGCTTTTCTCCGACGTGGAGCTTCGCGGCTTCGCCGGAGCCGGCCTCTCGTTCAAGGTCTATTCGGTCGCGGGCCCGGAGGCCAAGGTGGAGCCGTACGTCAAACTGGCCGCCGATGCCGACCCCGCGGCCGACCCCTGGTGGACGCTCAGCGCCGGCGTGGATGCGGAGATCGGCTTCAAGGTGGAGGCGTTCGACGTGACGATCGCCGAGAAGACCTACACCCTGCACCTGTTCGAGTACGTGATCGACCAGGCGGGCTCGGAGGCGTCTGGAGGCGGCTCGAGCCACTACCAGTCGCCGAGCGTTCGGGGCAAGGTCGTGAACGACGCCGATGGCGCACCGCTGCGCGGCGCCACGGTGGAGCTCCGCAGCGGCGCCGCGCAGCCCACGGGTACCCTGGTGGCCGAGGTCCGCTCGGCCGCGGACGGGACGTACGTGTTCTCCGGGCTCTCGGCCGGAAGCTACACGGCGGTGGCCTCCAGGTCGGGATGCACCGACGTGTGGCGCACCGTGACCGTGCTGACCGGGCAGACGACCACCGGCCAGGACCTGCGGCTCGTGCCGTGGGAGAGCCAGGGGATCACCGGCCGCCTCGTCACCACGGCGGGCGGCATGCAGATCAGCGGGGCGGTCTCTCTCTTCCGGCGCGTCACGCGGGACGACGAGACCTTCTGGAGGTACGAAGACACGGACTACATGAACACGAGCTACCCGTTCGACTTCTACGGTCTCGACGCGGGGACCTACAAGCTGTACGGGACCGGGTACGACCACGTTCCGTCCTCTCTGGTCGTCACCGTCACCAGCGGGCACGTGACGACGCAGGATGTGGCTCTGATCCCCTGGGCCGCCCAAGGGGTGAGCGGCGCCGTCGTGGACGACTACACCAGCGCGCCGATCGCCGGCGCCGAGGTCCGGCTTCACGAGGGTCACGACGCGCCGGCTGCGCCTCTGTACCGGCGCGGTACGACGTCCGCGGCCGGCACGTTCGTCTACACGGGCTCCACGTACGAAGTGGAAGCAGGCGAGTACACGCTGACCGTGGAGAAGGACGGCTATCTGCTGGCCTTCAAGAACGTCACCGTGGCCGCGGGCGCCATCAGCGACGCCGGCACTATCCGCCTGCGCGAGCCCGGCGGGAACAGCATGAACGCTCCGGACAACGCCGCCACCATTCGCTGGACGCGGGGCGTGGACGCCGCGAACGCCACCTACGAGTTCTGGTTCCGGCCTCTCGCCTGGGGCTACATGGAATACGGCAGCGTCATCGCCGCGATCACGCGCGACTACCCAGACTGGCTCGGCCAGGGTCCCCATCGCTTGCCGAGCATGCAGGTGCGCTACGGCGGCTCAAGCTCTGACGTCGTCTTCGAGTACTGGATGAACGAGAACGACGGCAGCGCCTACGGGTCGTCACACGTCGTGACCGGCACCACGGCGGTCGAGCTCGGGCACTGGTACCACGTCGCCGTCCAGCACGGCACCTGGGGGATGCTGCTGTACGTCAACGGCGTCCTCGAGGCCTGGGACTCGGACTACCACGGAGCGCCTGAGGCCAACGCCGGTGCTGCGATCGGTGGTTGGTTCAGCCTGGGCGGCAACGAGGCGTTCCCGGGCTACCAGACGGCGATGGGGGACTTCCGCGGGCTCCGTGTCTCCGACGCGCAGCGGTACTCCGTGGACTTCACGCCGCCGTACACGCCCGACTACGACTGGTCCACGACCATCTACGACGAGCTGCTGGGGACGACCGAGGGCGAGAACCTCGGCTTCGTCGTGACGCCGTAGGGAGTCGCCTGGGGGCGTCGTCACAGTCCGGCAGGCTCCGGGACGAAGAAGCTGGGGCGGGACTCTGCAGTCCCGCCCCGGCTCGCTTTCGGGCCCGGAGTCGGTGTCCAGCGCCGGCCGATCCCAATGGGATCGGCCAGGTCCGTCGCCGCGTCCGAGAAACCTGAATCGACGCACAAGCGCCGATTGGCGGCATTGTACCCGTCTTCTGGATAAAGGCAATCCCAATTATCCAGTTGTGATTGTGCTCACATGCACGGAGTCATCGGCGGGTGCGTCCATGGCCGGCCGGGCGTGTATTCTTGCGCCCATGCACGCTCCATGCAGGAGACGTTCGCCGCGCCACCGCCAGGCGCTGTTCGCCGCGTTCGTCGTGCTGCTGACGGCGGCGGCGCTGCCGCAGGTGGCCGCCGCCGCGCCGTGGAGCGGGCGTTCGTACCCGGAGAAGTACGACCTGCGCAAGCTGGGCCGGGTCTCAAGGGTGGGCAAGCAGAACCAGTACGGTACCTGCTGGATCTTCGCCGCCACCGGCTCGCTCGAATCGTGCCTGTTGCCGGGGACCCGGCTCGACCTCTCCGAGAACCACATGGCGAACTTCCAGGGCTCGCGCTTGCGCTTCGAGGGGCGCGCCCCGAGCACCATCTCCGCGGCGTACGTCGCCCGCTGGGAGGGCCCCATCCTCGAGCGCGACGACCCCTACCCCCGACCCGGGGCATCGCGCGAGGGCATGCGCGCTGCGCGCCACGTGCAGGAGGTGCTGTTCCTCCCACCGCACAGCAGCCCCCTCGGCAACGCGGCGATCAAATGGGCGGTGATGAAGTACGGCGCTGTGGACGCGGCTATGGCCTACGAGCACTACGACTTCAACCAGGCGACCAGCGCCTACTACTCGCGCGGCACCGACCTCGACCACCACGTCTGCATCGTGGGCTGGAACGACGCGTACCCGGCCAGCCGGTTCCGGCGGCGACCGCCCGGTCCCGGGGCGTTCCTCATCAAGAACAGCTGGGGCACGACCTACGGGCAGGGAGGCTTCTTCTGGGTCTCCTACTACGACCGGTCGTTCGCCACCACACTGACGGTGTTCAGCGGCGTGGAGGGCGCCGCCAACCACGACGCGATCTACCAGCACGACGCCCTGGGCTGGTCGAAGAGCGTTGGGTACCAGAGCACGACGGCGTGGTTCGCCGCCAGGTATACGAGCGGCGGCGACGGCAGCGTCACCGCCGCGAGCTTCTACACCGCCAAGCCGGGCGCGACCTACGAGGTCCGGGTCGCGCCGACGCTCGACGGAATCGCGGCCGCTCCGATCGCCGGCGTGGGCACGCTCGCCGTCGGCGGGTACCACACCGTGGATCTGGCGACCCCGGTCCCGGTGGCGGACGGCGCCGACTTCATCGTCGCCGTCCGCCTCACGACGCCGGGCTCACGTGCCCCCATCCCGGTCGAGCACCCGGCCAAGCTGCTCTCGCCGCGCCCGTCCGTCGCCCGCTCCTTCATCAGCCGAGACGGCACGGCGTGGAAGGACCTGCGCAAGAAGCCGGGCTTCGCGGCGTCCGACGTCTGCCTGAAGGCCTTCGTCGACTCGGCCGGTGGGCGCGACACCGCAGCTCCGCACGTCCGGCTCGAGCCGGCCTCTGCCCGGTCCGGCACGGGCACCCGCGTGCACTTCACGCTCACCGATCCCGCGTTCTCTTGCGGCAGCGCGGTGATCAAGCTCTGGCTGCGTGACGCCCGAGGCCGGGTCCTGCGCCAGATCCGCATCCCGGCCGCCGCCGTGAACGAGCGCGACACGTGGCGCTTCGCGGCGCCCAGACAGCGCGGGGACTACCACATCATCGCCCGCGCCTGGGACGTCGCCGGCCATCGCTCAGCGACGACTCGCGCGAGACTGCAGGTGCGCTGACCGCAGCGAGCTGTTGGTGCGCCCACCGCATACTGCAGCTCAGCGAAGGAACTTGCCCACGAACGGCGAGGTCTCGCCTTGGCGGAGGTAGTGCCCCGACGGACCCTCCCCGAGGAACTCCGAGAACCACGATTCGTGCTCGATCTCCTCGTTCAGGATCGCCAGCGCGAGGTCGTAGGTGCGGTGGTCCTTGCCGGCCGTGAGATTGCAGATCTGCGAGTAACCTCGTACCGCGCAACGCTCCGCGTTGACGAGCACCGTGAGCATCGCCGTGATGTCGGTTGGGTCTTCGGGCAGCGACGCGGGGGGACACGCGGATTGGTCGTGGAACGCGGTCATGCTCGCCGGCAGCGCGCCGCCGAGTTCGTAGATGCGTGGCACCAGCGCCTCGAAGTGGTTGCGGTCCTCGATGCGGGCAGTCTCGGCGATCTGCTTGATGCCCTCGCCTTCAAGTCCGATCAGGTTCACCCGCAGGATCGTGTAGTAGTAGAAGGTGGTGAGCTCCGCCCCTGCGTTCGCCACAAGCAGCCGGACCACCTCGTCGACGTCGACCCCCGTCTTCTCCACCATCTCACGTGCCACCTTGGCCATGACTCCTCCTTCCTGCCGCTCGCAGGTCGCGCCTGCGGCGGATGGATCCGGACTGGTCTTAGAGTACGACCGAACTCCGTCTTCGACTGCGCCAGCCGTTGCCGCACGTCCCGTGCCTCTCGATCCACCGCGGACCTGTGCGAGAATGCCGCCAGGCGACTGAGAAGGAGACTGGCGATGCGCGGACTCAGGTACGGCGTGGGGGCGCTCGTCCTCGCGACGGCGGTCTTGCTACTGGGCGTCATGGCGGCGGCCTCGGCGGGCCAGGGGGCCGCCGCGAAGGAGGGATCAGTCCAGCCGGTCGGGTCCCGGGCGACTGTGGCCGCGCCGGCGCCCTTGCCTTCGGTCACGCCGGCGCTCACGCTGGTCGCGAAGCCCGCCACACTCACGGCGGGCGACCCCACACGGCTGGTCGCCCGGCTCGGCATCCCCGGCGCGACGCTGCAGCTCAGCCGCAAGACCGCGGGCGACGCGGACTTCCGGCTCATCGGGGCTCTGGCGACCGACGCGCACGGCGCCGCCAGGTTCCGTGCGCTGCCCCGGAAGAGCACCACCTATCGCGTGGACTACGCCGGCGACGGCGTGCAGTGGCTGCCGGCGTCGGTCGAGGTGGTCGTCTCTGTGCGACCGAGGGTCTCGTTCTCGGCGAGCGAGCACGTGTACCGCGCCCGGCGCGCCCGGCTCGCCGTGACGGTCCGGCCGTTCCATCCCGGCGCCACGGTCACCGTTCAGCGCCTTGTGGATGGCGTGTGGGCCGACTGGCGCGACGTCACGCTCGGTGCCGATTCGCGCGCGCGGACTTCCTGGCGCGCCGACGTCGTCGGCGCCGAGCGGCTGCGCGTGGTCATGCCCGCCGACGATGGGCACCTGGAGGGCCGCTCGCGCACCCGCCGCGTGGAGGTCGTCAAGCCCAACCCGTACAACGTCCCACTGGACGCCAAAGGCATCGTCGTCGTCGACATCTCGCAGTACCGGCTGCGCTTCTACTCCTATGGCCGGCTGCTCAAATCGTTCCCGTGCGTGACGGGACGCCCGGGGCTGCCGACGCCCATCGGGCGGTTCAAGATCTACGCGCGCGGGATGTGGCCCGGCGGGCCGTACGGCGCGCGGATCATGTCCTACCACCCGCCGTGCGCCATCCACGGCACCAACGAACCACACCTGCTCAAGCGGTTCCCTCGCAACTTCTCGCACGGCTGCACACGGCTCTACAACTCGCACGCGATCTGGCTCTACGACCACGCGCCGCTCGGCACGCCGGTCTGGAACGTACCGTGAGGTGACGGAAGAGAGGAGGGCGGGGAGCGCAGTGGGTGCGCTCCCCGCCCTCGTGCACGCCGGGCGAACGGCCAGCTGGCCGGCTTGCCTTGCCCGGCGCTCGGGTCAGACGTCCGTCCGTCCCGGAGTCAGGCTGATCGGGCCTGTGTCTGCAGGCGACGCCGGCCATGGGCCGGCGGCCGGCGTCGCCGTCTTCGGTGGGTCAGATCCCCAGTCCTTCGCGCTTAGCGTCTATCCAGGCGAGCATCGCCGCGACGGCCTCTTTGGCGTCGGTCTCGACCGCCAGCTTGCCGCCGGTCACGCTCGGCAGGTCCTGGGTAACGAGCTTGACCAGGTTCGGCGCGCCGGTCACGAAGGGCACCGGATTCACGTGTGTGTAGAGGCCGAAGGCCAACGCGGCCATGGCGTCGATGGTGGCCTTCTGCTCCATGTACTCGGGGGCGGTGGCCACGACCGGCAGGTCGCAGGTGTCCACGCCGAGGGCGTCGGCGATGGCGCCGACGAGCAGCAGGATGCGGCCTGTGTCGGTGCAGGTGCCGAAGCTGAGCACCGGCGGGATGCCGAGCAGTTCGCAGACGGCGGTGAGGCCGGGGCCCGCGTACTTCTTGGCCTCGGCGGTCTCGAGGCCGGCGACCTGGAGCCCGGCGTTGCCGCAGCCCATGGCCAGCACGAGCACGTCGTTCTTGATGAGCTCCTTGGCGATGGCGACGGTATGGCTGTCCTGGTCGGAGTCGCGCAGGGTGGTGCAGCTCACGAGGCCGCAGACGCCCTTGAGCGTGCCGTTCTTGATGACGTCGAGCAGCGGGTCGAGGCTGCCGCCGAGCGCGCCGAGGATGCTCTCGGTGCTGAAGCCGGCGACGGCGTCGCCGATGCGCAGGTCGGGCGCCACCTGGCCGAGCGCCTTGCGCCTGGGGAAGTTGTCCACGGCGAGCGCGATGATCTGCTGCGCCTGCGCGCCGGCGTTGGCCGGGTCGAAGACGATCGGCGTCTCGGCGCCGTCGATGCTGACCAGATCGCTGACGGGCACGAGGAGTGTGCCGTGGGCGGCGCAGGTGGCGCCGAGGGTCGGCACGACGCAGTTCATGTCAGCGGCGAAGACGTCGAGGCCGCCGGTCGCGACCGCGAGCTCCTCCGTCAGCCAGTTGCCGGTGAGGCCGACGAAGACGTCGTCGACCTCGAAGCGCTGGACGAGTTCCTGGCCGGTCTCGATTGAGCCGACGATGCGCAGGCCCCTGGCCCCGGCCGCCTTGGCCTTGTCCTGGGCGGCCGATTCATGAGCCGCGGCGATGAGCGCGGCGCCGACCATCGGCTCGTGGCCGTTGACGGCGATGTTGACGTACTCGGGATCGATGATGCCGAGGTCGACCTTGATCGCGTGCGGCGTGGGCGTGCCCCACAGCGCATCCTGGGCGAGCTCCAGAGGGATCTGCGCGCCGTAGGCTGTGGCGATGCCGAGGCGCAGGCCCTTGAGGGCGAGGCTCACGTAGCTGCCGTCGACGTTGGTGAGGCAGCTGGAGGTGGCGTACATGTTCTCGTGGAGGACGCCGCCCGGCATGATGCCGAGTTCCTTCCACTTGGCGACGCGCTTGGCCGGCGCCATCTTCTCCACGAAGGGCGACGGGCTCTTGTGGTCGCGGTTGAACTCGGCGTGGATGGCGTCGGCCACGCGCTTCGGCAGGGTGTCGCGCGGCTCGACGCCCTCGCCGACCACGCCGGCGAGCAGTTCGAGCTTGCTCCAGTCCTTGACCTCGTAGGTGCCGCCGGGCTTGGCCTGCGCCAGGGTCTTCATGACCTCGTTGGCGTGGTACGTGTAGGTGGCGGTACCCATGGTGTTCTGCAGCAGGAAGTTGCGCATCGCCATGCCGTCGGCGTCGATGCCGCAGACGCCGCGCGGCGACTTCTCGGTGAGCCGGCAGGGACCCTGCGAGCAGAGCGAGCAGCGGATGCCCTTCTCGCAGAAGCCGCAGCGTGTGCCCATGTCGTCCATGCGGTCGAACGCCGTGCTCTCGCCGGCCTCCCTGGACTCCTCGAGCATCGTGTGAACGGACGAGTGGTAGCTGTCTGCCATGGATCCCTCCCTGGGATGGTTGGAGCGTCAGGCGCCTGAGGCGCCGTAGAGACTGGTTGGGAGTGCGCGCCCGCCGGCGGCCGCGCGCCCGGTGTACTCGTCGGGTGCGGTCAGCCGTGGATGAGCGCCGGCAGGCACTTGACGCAGACCCAGGTGCTCTCGCCCTTGGTACGCGCCGGGAACAGGACCGCGTCCATCTCGCTGCGGCCGCAGTTCATGCAGGTCTGGGTGATGGTCACGCTGGCGGCCAGCTTCTCGGCGATCTTCTCGGCCGCGGCGTCTTCGTCGAACGAGGGGGCTTCGCGCTTCTCCACGGTAAGGGCTCCTTCCGGACAGACGGCGAGGCAGAAGCCGGCGCCGTCGCACAGCTCCTCCTTCATGACCTTGGCCTTGCCGTCGACGATCTCAATCGCGCCTTCGGCGCACGGGGTGACGCAGAGGCCGCACCCGGTGCAGAGGTCCTCGTCGATCTTTACGATGCTGCGGACTGGCATGCACTGCTCGCTTTCGCATGGTTTTCACTTGGCTCGCAGTGACAAGGTACCGCATGTTTACTGTTTCGCCCATTGACGTGGGTCAAGCGGCGGGCGGAGGCGCCGCCGCCGCGCCGCCCGCGGGACCCCTGCGCCCGACAGCATGAGCACCGCGCGGGCGGGTAAGCGGAAAGGGACTGTGAGTATCCGCTTCTCCCTCCCCGACACCTGGAGCGCATCGCATGACTCCCGTGACACGACAGGACCTCGAGCTGCTCGACGCATACTGGCGAGCGGCCAACTACCTCTCCGTCGGCCAGATCTACCTGCTGGACAACCCGCTGCTGCGGGAGCCGCTGCTGGCCGAGCACATCAAGCCGCGGCTGCTGGGACACTGGGGCACCTCGCCGGGGTTGAACCTGATCTACGCCCACATGAACCGGGCCGTCAGGCGCTGGGACCTGGACGCCATGTACGTGGCCGGGCCCGGCCACGGCGGCCCGGCCCTCGTCGCCAACGCCTACCTCGAGGGTACCTACAGCGAGGTCTATCCTGACGTGGGCCGTGACGAGGATGGTCTGCGCCGCCTGTTCCGGCAGTTCTCGTTCCCGGGAGGCATCCCGAGCCACGTAGCGCCCGAGACGCCCGGCTCGATCAATGAGGGCGGCGAGCTGGGGTACTCGCTCGCCCACGCATATGGTGCGGCCTTCGACAACCACGGCCTGCTGGTCGTGTGCGTGGTCGGAGACGGCGAGGCCGAGACGGGCGCCCTCGCCGCCAGCTGGCACTCGAACAAGTTCGTCGACCCCGCGCGTGACGGGGCGGTGCTGCCGATCCTGCACCTGAACGGCTACAAGATCGCCAACCCCACGGTGCTCGCGCGCATCCCCGAGGACGATCTCGAGATGCTCTTCGAGGGACACGGCTACAAGGTGCACTTCGTGAGCGGCGACGAGCCGATGGCAGTGCACCGGCAGTTCGCCGAGGTGCTGGACGAGGTGGTGCGCGAGATCGACGAGATCCAGGGCCGCGCGCGGGAGGAGTGGACGGGAGGTGAGCGGGTCGCAGGCGGAGACGGCGCCGCCCCCGAAGCGGCGCGCTGGCCGATGATCGTGCTGCGCACCCCCAAGGGCTGGACCGGCCCGAAGGAGGTCGACGGCCTGCCCAACGAGGGCACCTGGCGCTCGCACCAGGTGCCCCTGACCAACGTGCGCGACGACCCACACAGGCTGGCGCAGCTGGAGGAGTGGATGCGGAGCTACCGGCCGGACGAGCTGTTCGACGAGGACGGAGCACTGGCGGCGGAACTGCAGGCGCTGGCGCCGAAGGCTCACCGGCGCATGAGCGCCAATGCGCACGCCAACGGCGGCCTCCTGTTGCACGACCTGCGGATGCCGGACTATCGCGACTACGCGGTGGACGTGCCCCTGCCCGGCCGGAGCCGCAGCGAGCCGACCCGGGTGCTCGGCCGGTTCCTGCGCGACGTCGTCCGGCTGAACCCGGAGAACTTCCGCCTGTTCGGGCCGGACGAGACGGCGTCGAACAGGCTGGGCGCGGTCTTCGAAGTGACGGACCGCGCCTGGGACGCCTCGGTCGTCCCCGGTGACGAGGACCTCTCCCCTCAGGGGCGCGTGATGGAGGTCCTCTCGGAGCAGATGCTCCAGGGCTGGCTGGAGGGCTACCTGCTCACCGGCCGGCACGGCCTCTTCAACAGCTACGAGGCCTTCACCCACATTGTCGTCTCGATGTTCAATCAGCACGCCAAGTGGCTCAAGGTGTCGCGGCAGATCCCCTGGCGGCGTCCGGTCGCGTCGCTCAACTACCTGCTCAGCTCCCACGTCTGGCGCCAGGACCACAACGGCTTCTCGCACCAGGACCCCGGCTTCATCGACAACGTGGTGAACAAGAGGGCGGAGATCGTGCGCGTGTACCTGCCGCCCGACTCCAACACGCTCCTCTCGATCTCGGATCATGTGCTGCGCAGCAAGGACTACGTGAACGTGATCATCGCCGGCAAGAACATGGAGCTGGACTGGCTCAGCATGGACGAGGCGGACCTGCACTGCGTGCGCGGCATCGGCATCTGGGACTGGGCGAGCAACGACCAGGGGGAGGAGCCGGACGTGGTGATGGCGTCGGCCGGCGACGTGCCGACGCTCGAGGCCCTGGCAGCGGTCGACCTGCTGCACCAGTACTTCCCGGAGCTCAAGGTGCGCTTCATCAACGTGGTGGACCTGATGCGCCTGCAGCCACGCTCCGAGCATCCGCACGGGCTGAGCGACGTGGAGTTCGACTCCATGTTCACCGCGTCGCGCCCGGTGGTGTTTGCCTTCCACGGCTATCCATGGCTCATCCACCGGCTCGCGTACCGGCGTGATAGCCATAGCAACATCCACGTGCGCGGCTACAAGGAGGAGGGCACCACCACCACGCCGTTCGACATGGTCATGCTGAACGACCTCGACCGATTCCACCTCGTGATCGACGTGATCGACCGCGTGCCGGGGCTGCTGTCGCGTGCCGGCCATGTGCGTCAGCTGATGCGCGACCGCCGCGTGGCCTGCCGCGACTACGCGCGCCGGTACGGGGAGGACCCACCGGACATCGCCGGCTGGGAGTGGCCCTACGGGCGAGAGCGGTACGGCAGGCTGCAGGGGCCGCCCGCGGAGACGCGGGTGCGGGCGGCCTGAGGCGGACCGGCAGAGGAGGCGCCATGCGCGTGCTGGTGGTCAACGCCGGATCGAGCAGCCTGAAGTTGCGCGTGCTGGGGCAGACCGACGCGCTCGAGTTCGCGGAAGACCTGCGGACCACACGCGGCCGGTCCGATGCGGCCGCCCTGCGGCACGCGCTGGACGCCGCCGGAACCGTGGACGCCGTAGGTCACCGGATCGTCCACGGCGGCACGGCCTTCCGCGCGCCGGTGGTGATCGCCCCGGCGGTGGTGGCCCGGCTGCGGGCGCTCACGGATCTGGCCCCGCTCCACCAGCCGAAGTCGCTGGCGGCGCTCGAGGCGGTGAGCGACCTGCTGCCCGGCGTACCGGCGGTGGCCTGCTTCGACACCGCCTTCCACGCCGGGCTGCCGCCGGAGGTCACCACTTACGCCCTGCCATCGGAGTGGCGCCACCGCTGGAGCCTGCGCCGCTACGGGTTCCACGGCCTCTCGCACGCGTGGGCGGCGCGCCGCGCCGCCGAGCTGGCCGGGCGCGAGGAGTTGGGCTTTCGGGTCGCGACGGCGCACCTGGGCGCCGGCGCGTCGCTGGCGGCGGTCCGCGACGGCTGCTCGGTGGACACCACCATGGGATTCACACCGCTCGAGGGCCTCGTGATGGCCACACGCTCCGGCAGCGTGGACCCAGGCCTGGTGCTCTGGCTGCAGGAGCACGTCGGCACGCCGCCCGAGGAGCTCGCCGCGACCCTCGAGCATCGCTCGGGGCTGCTGGGGCTGGCCGGGACTGACGATATGCGCGAGGTCCTTGTGGCGGCCGGGGAGCGCGCCGATCCGGAGGGCGACTCGTCGGGTCCGGCGACCACGATCGCGCCCGCCGACGCTCGTCTCGCGCTCGGCGTCTACGTGCACCGGCTGCGCGGCGGCATCGCCGCCATGGCCGCCGCGCTCGGCGGACTGGACGCCCTCGTCTTCACCGGCGGTGTCGGCGAGAACGCACCCGAGGTGCGCAGGCTTGCGGCCGACGGGCTCGGGTTTCTTGGTGTCGCCGTCGATCCCGCGCGCAACGAGAGCGCCGCCGGCGCGGCCGCCGAAGAGACCGGCGAGACCGGCGGCCCCCGACCGGGCGATGCGCGCCGGCGCCTGCCGGGGCATGCTGACCGCGAGATCGGCGCCGCGGGCGGGCCGGTCAGGGTCTTCGTGGTCGAGTCGCGCGAGGACCTGGAGATGGCCCGCTCCGTGAGGCGCCTTCTGGACCCCGCCCTCGGCTCGGGCCCTCCTCTGGAGTGCGCCCCCGCCGCGTGATCCGTGGGCGTCCAGGTGTCTCCGTGACGGCAAGATGGGTCGGTCGGCGGGACGCCGGCAGGCCCATCGCGTCATCCGTTTCGGGGGTCGTCGTCGCGGAGCCGGCGCCGTCGTCTCGAGGCGACGACGCTCAGGCGGCTACCGTGCCGCGCCACTCGCCCGTCTCCTCGCCGCGGCTCTCGATGAACCGCTTGAACCGCTCGAGGTCTCCTCTCACCTGACGGTCCAGAACGCCCAGCACCTCCCCGGCCTTCTCCTTCATACCTTGCGGCGCGTACTCCATCCGCAGGTGGATCTTGCACGAGGTCTCGCTCAGGCTCTGGAAGGTGACGACGCCCCCGTTGGGCTCGCCGCTGATGCTGGACCACGCGATGCGCTGGTCGGGGATCTGCTCCACGATCTCGGCGTCCCACTCCTTCGTCTCTCCGCCGATCTCGGCCACCCAGTGCAGCCGGCGGTCGTCGCGTTGGTGGACAGTGCGCACGTTCTCCATGAACTGCGGGAAGCTCTCGAACTGCGTCCATTGGTTGTACGCGGTGGTCACGTCTACGTTCACGTCGATAGATGATTCCACGGTCGCCATCGAAGCTGGCCTCCCAGTCGGTCTGCCTTTCAGTACCCTTTGGGTCTTCCCGGCGCCTCGGGGCACACACTGCTGTCCGTGAGACGCGGGCGGATGTGATCAGTCCCAGACGGGGACGTCGAAAGTCGTCCACCCTCGCCCGCCGGCCTGGCTGCACAGCACGTGGCGGGAGACGTTCAGCACTCGCACCCCGCCCTCCGTGAGGCCCTCCAGGTGGCCGCTGTGGGCGTGGCCGTGGATCGCCACGTCCACCCCTCGCCTGTCGAGCACCTCGCCCAGCAGGGAGTCGCCCAGGAAGGGGAAGATGTACGACGGCTCGCCCTCCAGCGTCGACGCGATGGGCGAGTAGTGCAGCACGGCGACACGGCGGCGCGTGTCCAGGCTCGCCAGCGCGTGGTCAAGCGCCGCCGCCTCCCGGACCGACACCTCCACGAAGTCCTTGATCGCGCGCTCGCCGAACGGCGCGAGCCGGTGCGGAGAGAAGCCCACGCCGAAACCCTTGACACCGGCGAATCCGACCCCGTCGAGCTCCCACGTGGTGCCGTCGAGCACGTGGACGCCCCCTGTACGCAGCAAGGCGGTCAGCTCCGCGGCCAGCCCGCTCTCGTGGTCGTGGTTGCCCAGGACGGCGACGATGGGGACCGGGACGGTGGTGAGCGCCTCCACAAGGGCCTCCCCCTCGTCGAGCTGGCCGAGATTGGTGAGGTCGCCGCCCAGGAGCAGGACGTCGGCCGATCGCCCGACGCCGTCGAGAAGGCGCCTCATCTCGCTGGCTCCGTTGACTCCGCAGTGCAGGTCGGCCACCGCGGCCACTCTCACAGGGGCCTCCCCGAGCGGTCGAGGATCGGCGGGTGAGAGCCGGCGTCCCGGTAGCCCCACTCGGCGACGTCGACGCGGAACGACTCAGGATCGAGCACCGTCCCCCTGAAGGAGCGAGCTCCCAGCAGGGCCGGCGTGGACTGCACGCGTTCGAAGGCTCGTTCCATGAGCGCCGCCGGCAGCCAGTCGCGGTGCATGGGGTACACGAAGGCGAAGAGGACGAGGTGCCACAGCAGGATCTCCTCGTCCCCCTCGAGCCGGTCGATGAGCCGCTGCCAGTCCAGGTCGCCCTGGAGGGCGCGGATGATGTGCAGGATGTCCGCGCCGTCGAACCGGTCCCGGTTGGCGATGTACGCCTTGGTGGCGATCGTCTCCTCGGGGGCAAGCAGGCGCGTGGGTACGCCGAGAAAGCGCGCCGCGAGCGACGAGTCCAGCCAGTCGTCGGTGATCCGCAGCCGCGTCACGTGGCGGACGGCGAAGAGGATGTCGAGCAGGTGCGGGGGGCTGTGCACCTTGGCGAGCCAGTGCGGGTTGCGGACCTCGGTGTCGAACCCCACATCAGCGAACGCGTCCAGCACGACGCGCACGTCCTGCGGCCGGACGAACAGGTCGAGGTCCTTGCTGTCGCGCCAGACGTTGGTGAATCCGTAGTGGGCGTACGCGCCGCCGAGCGCGTACGGGAGGCCTGTGCCGCGTATGATCTCCAGCCACTGCCGGAAGACGCGCGCCTCGGCCGGCGCGAGGTAGAGCGGGCGCGACACGACGCGGCCTCCGAAGGAGAGCTCGAGGTCGCCGGCGGTGTCGTGCTGCGGTGCGGGCAGGCTGTTCATCGTTGCTCAGTAGGGCCTTTCCACGCTGTCTCGAGCCTCACACTGTCGCGCTCGAGCGGCGCTGCCGGTGCGGGCCGAGGACCTAGGCCGGCGCCGTGTACCGGTCCTCGACCGCACGTCGCACTCTGGAGCGCGTCTCCGCGGCGTCGAGGTCACCGTCGTCCTCCACACGCTCGACCGCGTCGGCGAGGTCGTCGTCGCCGACCTTGTCGCGCATCCAGGACGAATAGTCGTGGCGCCGCAGGTGGTGTGTCCAGGTCTCCTCGTCCACGCCGTCGGCGATCTGCAGGAAGAGGGAGAGATTCTGCGCGCGCAGGTTGAGGCGCCCGTCGGGACCGCGGAAGTAGAAGCTGTCCGGGGGCTGGAGCTCGCCTTGAGCATACTTGCGCCGGTGTCGCAGCAACTGCTGCCGGGCGCGCCGGGGAGTGAAGCGGACGGGCTGTTCGCGCCGCCGCCAGAGGACGGCGCCGCCGCCAGTCTCGTCCGTGTCGTCGGAGCCGGTGATCTCACCCGGCTCCTCGGCGCCTGCCGCACGGGCGAAGACGGCCAAGGTCTCGGCAGCCTGGTCACCCAAGGCCACGACCGCGCCGATCGTGTGCAGCACCGGCGCGGCGACCATGTCCGGGTGGACGGTGAGCCAAGAGAAGCCGCGCAGTTCCGGCGGCAGCTGCTGCGCGGCCGTCTGGAGCTCGGCCGGCAGCAGGTGGTGGGCCTCGTCGACCTGCAGCCAGTGCGGCCTGCCGGTCTCGACACGAAGCCCGAGCAGTCGCGGCAGCAGTTCCGCGAAGAAGTCCGGCCGCTCGGCCGGAGGCAGCCCGACCAGATTCACGACGATGGTCTGGTCGGGCCGTTCCAACAGTTTCATGATCTCCCCGGCAGAGGGCGGGCGGTGCGGCGACCCGAGGATGGCCGCGTCCGCCAGCTCGTCGTAGTCTCCCTCCGGGTCGATGATGAGGGCCTGGTACTCGCGCTCGCGCACCTGCTCGAGGAGCGCCGTAGCCAGTGCCGACTTGCCGCTACCCGACGGCCCTGCGAGCAGCAGGCCGCCGCCGTGGATGGGCACGCCGACCTCCTCGCCGCCTCGGTCGCCAAGGACGAGCAGCCGGTGGACGGTCCCTGATGCGATCCGCTGCAGGTCGTCTTCGAGGAGTTCCCCGATGAACTCTTGCACGCCCGCTCCGTCCTCCGCAGCAGTCACGTGATCCGACGTGTCCTTCAGTGCCGGGAGAGCGTTCGCGGTGGCGGCCCCGAGTTCGCAGAGGTCCAGGAAGGCGTGGTCGTTCTCGGCGTCGCCGATCCCCGCCACGTTGTGGTGCGAGAGGCCGAGCTCGAGCAGCGCCGCGGTCAGGCCGGACGCCTTGTTGACGCCGGATGGCAGGATCATGACGGCGCCCTTGTTGAAGACCACCTGGAGCTCGAGGCCAAGCGCTTTGATGGCCTCGAGCGCCGCATCCTGATGGGGCTCCCAGGTGGCGACGATGGTCGCCCCCACTGAGAGCGGATCCACGCGCCGCGCCCTCAGCTCCTCGGCGAGACGCTCGTCCGCAGGCCGCGTGAGCCGCACCTGCTCACGCGTCTCGGTGCGGTAGAGCACGCCCCCGTTCTCCGCGACGATCCTGTCGAACACGTGCGCTTCGGGGAACGCCTCCAGCAGGTCCTCGAGCCTCCGGCCGGTCACCAGGACGAGCTTGCGCCCGGACTCGCGCACCTGTCGCAGCGCCTCGAGCGTTCCGGCCGCGACCCCCCCGTGATGGGCGATCGTGCCGTCGTAATCGGTGGCGAGCGCCACGAACATCACGGGATGTCGTCTCCTGATGAGGACGGCGGCAGGGGTGCGCCGCCCGGGGACCGGGTCAGGCGGCGACCACCGCCGCGGTCCTCAGGCCGCCTGGGTCTCGTCCTTCTGCCCCGCCACCTTCTCCCGCACGTCGTGCACCGCGGCGGTGGCCCTGGATGTGCTCTGGTCGACCGCGCTGGCGACGCCCCGCCGGGCCCGCGGCCATGCCACGGCGATGCCCGCGGCCGTGGTTGCGACGAGCAGTCCGGCTCCGATGAGCAGGTTGCGCAGGTAGTGGCGCGGCCGGACGTCGCCGCGCACGTGCCCGGCGCCGCTCTGGATCGAAGTCATCATGGTGCGTACGTCGCGCTGCAGCTTGCGGTCGGAGCGGACGTGGTTCATGAGATTGTTGGCCGAGCGGACGAAGTCGGCGACGTCGTCGCGGAGGTTCTCATCTGTCGCCAGCCGACGCACGTACGGAGCCGTGCTGGCCGCGGCGCCGCCCACTTTGCCGATGGTCTGGATCCTGTCGGTGATGGCCATGGTCACCCACCGTCCTCTCGTGAGGTCGGACTACAGATACCAGTGGTCTTCCCGGCGCAGGCGCGCGTTGACTGTCGACACCCTTCGGGGAACCGGACGCCGTCGGGTCAGCGCCTGCCGGCGGCGCTGAACAGCTCCGGCAGGCTCACGGACGTGTAGCCGCGGGAGCGCAGGCCGCGCAGGATCGTCGGCAGCGCCGCCATCGTCGAGGCGCGCACGTGCAGGCCAATGATCGCCCCGGAGTGCACGTGCGAGAGCGTGTTGGCGGCGATGGTGCTCGCGCCGTACCCCCGCCAGTCGCCCGGGTCCACGTCCCACATGACCACGTGCTTGAACCCGGCCGAGCCGGCGGCAGCGACCGTGGTGGCGTTGTGGTCCCCGTACGGCGGGCGCAACCAGCCGACGGGCGTCGCCCCGGCTGCCTGCCACCAGGGCGCCTCGCTCGAGATCAGCTCCCGGCGCACGCCGTCGTAGCCCTGCGTCGTCATCGGTGCGTGGGTCCAGCCGTGCGAGCCGATGCCGTGGCCCTCGCGGGCGGTGCGCCGGGCCGCGTGTGGCGCCGCCCGCACGTGGGGTCCGAGCACAAAGAAGGTGGCGTGCATCCGGTACTTCTTGAGGGTGTCCAGCATGCGCTCCCACACCCACGCCGGCCCGCCGTCGTCGAAGGTGAGCGCCACGCGCTTGCCCGCCCCCTTGACGGTGTAGGTGACGTCGGCGCGCACGGGGTGGTAGTCGCGCACCGCGAGGCGCCGGGTGACGGTGCGGTTGCCGGCCTGATCCGTGAACGTGAGGGTGACGCGGTAGAGACCGGGGACCCACGCCTTGCCGCTCGCGTACCGGTCGCGGATGTCCAGGGAGCCGCGCCCGTCGCTCACGGCCAGGCCGCGCACGCGTCGCGCGAGGTAGCCGTACTGGTCCCGTACCTCATACGAGAGGCGCGCGCCGCCGGAGAGGTCCGCGAGCGTGTAGCTGACCCGGAACGGCTGCACCTTGTGCAGCACATCCGGGCGCAGGCGCAGCTCCTTGACGACCGGCGGCCGCGTGTCGATCCTCACGGTCACGGTCTGCGGCGTCTCCGTGCGGCCGTCGACGTCCACGGACCAGAACGTGATCAGGTGTTCACCGTCGCCGCCATGGTCTTTCGGCGCCCGAACGAACACCTTGGTGGTCGCCTCCGGGACGCCTCCATCCACCTGCACGAAGGTGTCGGCGACCGCGGCGACGGTGCTGGTGGCGGTGAAGGTCACGGTCACGGCCTGGTTGTGCCAGCCGGCATCCGCTCCGTGCGCCTCGGTGATCGGCGGCGGCCCGTCGAGGGCCGCCGGCCCGGGCGACTGGGGGAGCGCGCCGCCGCCATCCGGCGGTGCTGCACCTGCCGACGAGGCTGCGACCAGCATGAAGAGCGCAATGACGACGAGAACGGTGAGACGTCCCATGGCCCCCTCGCTTCCTTTTGCCCCCGGCGACCAGTCGTTGCCCGCAGCCGGTACATCCTGTCAGAACAGTACTCCAGGCTCTGGGCTCCGGCCAATCCCGTACGGCCGCCCCTGGGGGTCGCGTCTCCGCACCCTTGGCACGTAGTCCGGCGTCAGTCCTGGGCCAGGCGATGGAGCTGGTCGAAGTCCAGGATCTCGATCAGGCGGTGGTCGCCGCTCATGCGGATGACCTGCGCACGCTTGAAGCGGTCGAACGTGCGGCTGAGCGTCTCGGGCACGGTGCCGAGTCGGGATGCGAGTTCGCGTTTGCTGACGGGGAGCCGGATGACGCGAGGCACTTCCGGCGGCGCGCCTGCCCCGGGCGACGCCGGCTCGAGTTGCTCGTCGGCGCGCGCCAGGAGGTACCTGGCGAGGCGCGCGGGCACGGGCAGCAGCAGCTCCTCCACGCGGCGGTTGAGCAGACCGAGCAGAAACGCCATCGCCGCGAGCAGGTTCACGGCCAGCTCAGGCTCGGCGAGCAGCAGCGCGAGTGTCTGCTCCCTGTCGAAGCGGTAGATGAGGCAGTCCGTCAGGGTCTCGGTGCTGGACGGGAAGGTCTCGTGGAAGAGCGCCGCCTCCGCGAACGTCTGGCCGGGCTCCACGTGGCGGATGGTGGCGGTGCGGCCGTCGCGCAGCAGCTTGAAGACCTTGAGGCGGCCCTCGGTGAGCAGGTAGAACCCGTCGGCCGAGTCGCCCTGCAGGAAGAGGGTCTCGTAGGCGGCCAGGCGGCGCGGCTGCGCCACCTCCGCGAGACGGCGCAGCTGGACGTCGTCGAGGCGCTTGAACAGCTGCGCCTCGCGGAGGTCGGCCAGCGTACGGTCGTCGATCGTCATGCCGCCCAGTATACGTGCGTGTCTGACTATTCGAACGTCCAGTGCCCGGCCAGCACGAGCCCGGCGTTGTACGTCATGCCGTCGCAGGTCGCGGCCGGCATCTGCACCGCCAGCGGCAGCGCGATGCGCATGTCGGCGCGCGGGATGAGTGGCAGGTCGGTGTCCTTCTGCACCACCAGGCGCAGATCGTCCTGGCTGCCGAAGAAGAAGGCGTGGAAGGCCTCCTTGTCGACCGGGCTCACGTTCTCCAGGTAGTCCACGAGCGTCGCGGCGGTCGGGTCCACAGGGATCCATCCGTAGTTGGGCAGGTAGAACTCGGCCCAGAAGTGGCCGGCGGGCTTGCCGGTGAAGGTCTGGAAGCCGCCGGTGGTGCGCGTCGGCACGCCCACGGCGCGGCACAGCGCGCTGAAGTACATGCTCTGGGCGCCGCAGTCGCCGTACTTGTGCGTGTGCACGTACACGGACTCGGGCACGCCGCGCGGCCACAGGGTGAGGTGCGGCATGTAGCTGTACTTCACCTTGTCCAGCACGTACACGTACAGAGCCCTGGCCTTGAGGTACGGGTTGGTCTCGCTGCCCACGACGCGGCGGGCGGTGCGGCGGATGGACGGCGTGATGGCGGTGTTGCCGCGAGAGGCCGTGTACTTCTTATACAGAGCGTCCTTCTTGTCGTAGGCGCCGACACTACCCGGCTGGACCTTGAAGTACTGCGCGGAGTGGGCGTAGTGCACCTTGAAGGCCACGTTCAGATCGCCCGTGAGCTGCGCCAGCGGCACGTTGAGGTAGAGGAGGCCGATGTCCTGCGCGATGCTCGTCGGCAGCGCCGTCCAGGTGGTCGGTGTGAGCTCGGTGATGCGCACGTCCGTCTGGGGACCATTGACGATCGGCAGTGGCAGCCAGGCGCGCAGGTCGCCGGTGGCCGGCAGCTCGTCGCGCGGCACCGCGAGCGTCTGGGTGAAGTCGTACTCACGGGGCTCGGCGTAGGGCTGCCAGGGCTCGGCAAGCTGCGCGGCGGCCTCGTACGGCTGCAGCATGTCATAGGCCGTCTGATAGCCGGCGACGTGCTCCGGCAGCGTCTGGAACAGCTCCACGTCGCGGTACGCGAGGTTGATGGGGACGTCGTAGTAGTAGTGCTTCACGCCGTCCCAGCGCATGGACTCGGTGCTCGGCAGGTCGAGCCACGCGGCGCGCTGCTCCTCGGGCACCGACGGATACATGGCGGAGAGCACCTCGAGCGTCTCGGCGCGCGTGCGGCTGTACGAGCCGACGTACATGAAGATGTCCTGCATGCGCGTGAGGCAGACGCGGGCCTGGCGCTTGACGCCCGCCTGCAGGTACAGGTCGCGGGCGCGCTCGTACAGCGTGTTGGCCCGCGTGAACATGTGCGCCGCCTTGGCCTTGCGAGCCGCGGCGCGCAGCACGTCGGCGCGCTTGATGGTCGCGGCCTTCGTGGAGGCCGCCGCCCGCGGCACTAGCCCGGCGGCCTTCTCCGCGGAGGCGACGATGGCCGCCGCGGTGGCCTCGTCCACCTGCAGGGATGCGCGCGCCGCCGCGAGGTCCGGCGCGCCGCCGATGCCGACTGCGCCGGCATATGCTGCGCCCGCCGGCGCCGCGCCGGCGAGCGCCGCGCAGGCCAGCACCGTCAGGAGCAGGGCGACCGGCAGGGCGAGGGTCGCCCACCATCGTTGCGGGCTCCTCACGTGGTCCGGCCCTGTCCTCGTCGACGATGCGCTCATTGCAGCCCTCCCTGCTCGACACGCGTCAGGTGCGGCCGCGCGACGCGCGGCCTTGATCCCTCTTTGAGGTGTCGACTGGGCGCTTCCGTATCTTGAGTTGCGCCGGAGCGCCGTGGCTAAAGGCGGACGGAGCTACTCAGATGCTGTTGCTGGCTCCGAGTCCAATCACGCGGCGGAACGGCGATCAGCAATGATGAGACGCTCAGATGGAGATTGTGCCTAGCCTCGATCTTTCACGAGTCGTCTCGGGCCCTCCTTTGAGAGCCTGTGCTGGCCCTGTCACACGCTGACGCCCGCGCCTGAGCAGTGCCGCGGGCGCGGCGCATGCCTGGCGGCGCCCGCGGCG
>Ga0209269_1000404_pt1 | contig 41604 bp, 39 predicted proteins | sample MTBAKMMethaMetaG_FD_187455 | JGI IMG/M metagenome (GOLD analysis project Ga0209269, IMG submission 187455) | Enrichment culture microbial communities from Arthur Kill intertidal strait, New Jersey, USA, that are MTBE-degrading - MTBE-AKM (Arthur... | ecosystem: Environmental > Aquatic > Marine >... | reverse complement strand
TCTGTGGTCATGTCGTCTTCCTTAAGGTGAATTCCAGGTAGGGGTACCCGGAATTTAACCTCCAGAAACGACATCGACCACACCCCTTAGTCGTGGCCTACTGTCAGGTGATTACGGTAACTGCACAGTCAGGAGATGGCCATATGTGGCCACTAATGTTTGCTCAGTATCCATTGACATTTATCCGTGTCGTTAAAACTCACGGATAGGCTACTAAGCTGGCAAAAGTAGCGTCAATAGTATTTTTTTGAGTAAACAGATTAACCGTTTACTTGTATACGTAAAACTGTAGACAAGTCATCAGAAAACTGTAGACAAAAGCAGTTTTTTATTTATTTAAAATTGGCACAAGCCGCTGTTATATGTACATATTATTAGATAATTGGTAGTGATGTTGTGTTTATGCAACATGATGACTGAATTATTCGGCGCGCTCATGAATATAACTTTAGTTATATGCGCGATTTTGTTAAGTTTCGCATGCGAAATGATCCGGGAAAATCGCCAAAATGGCGACTTAGCGACTTAACTGAGTTAAGTCGTCTTTTCCCGGTCTCTTTCGGTTTGCCACAAGTCCTCCAAATTTCAGTGTTGACCGTATCCGCTAGTGATCCACATATTGCCCGCCCTATCCGCCTAGGGTTTTCGGTGTGGTCTCTCGAATCGCGCTTCTGGTAAGTCGGTTCCCGATGGGAGGGTGGCGGTTCCCGATAGCCGGTTCACAAATTTGCGATGAATTTGGACTATCTGTATCACCGGCTGATACGGTGTTGCTTAACCTATGTACGCAAGGCTATCCGGCTGAAATCGGCTACCAATAAGGATTTGAGCGAACGGCTCAGCCTGTCTTGCGGCTGGGCTGTATCACTTGTTGATACAGTTTCGGCGGCTGATCGATGCATAGAAGGGTTCCCGATAGCCGGTATTCGGTTCCTGATGGGAGGGATGTCGATTTGCGATGGGAGGGTGGCCGCCCCTCCTCAATTCATAACATAACGTAACACCGTAACGTAACGCGCCGATGTGGGAAGGGGATCAGTCCGCTGTAAATGGCATTCCCACCGCTAGAGAGGCTTCACGCTATTCCACCGGGGGTTGCCTTTGGTGTTCTTGCCGGTGGCTAGGGTGAACTTCCGGCCGAGCTGAATATCGGTGCTGCTCATGTCGAGCATGCCGTCCTGAGCCGTGTACCATTTGTCCTTGCCAGGGCCTTTGTTGGCCCGAAAGGCGGAAAGCCGGAATTTGGAACCATCTTCACCCGTGAAATAGCAGAGCAGGTTCATGGAGTTTCCCCAAACTCGCATGTCGAGCGTTGCATTCCATTCTCCCTCCGGGAGGGCGTCCCAGGCATAAAGCTCTGCCGGAAAATCCATCAGTTCGACGTCATTGCCGCTGTACGCACGTTTGTCCATTTGCCTTTCCTTTCGTGGTTTTAAAGACCTTTCGTTCCATCCCGACATACCCACCCCCTCCGCTTGCCCACCGCCCGCCGGGCGGGCCGTGGACAAGCGGACCCGGCCTCTTGATAGCGCTAAGGCGCATCGGGCCGGGCAAGGGGCGTGGATATGTCTGCACCTGGTGGAATGTAGGCAAAGATATAACTCCGCTATACCGGCTCATTCTTGCCCGCTTTCCAGGCCGAACAGTTGCCGATCCCGGGCAGTGGACAAATACCGATCCAGTTCCCGCACCAGGTCGCTCCATTCCTCCGGGCTCTGCTGAGCCTTGGCCAGCACCATGGCGCCGATGAGGATTTTCCGGCGGGTGTCTCGCTTTCGTTCCTCTGTCTTGACCTTCGAGCGGGCGGTTTGTAGCCGGCGCTCCAGGGCGGCCTGCTGCTGTTCCAGTTTTTCGATTCGGGGGCTTTTTTGTGACCAATCGTTCATTTTGGCATTGTTGTTGTCATTAATAATCAATGTGTTAGACGTTGACAGCATAGCCCTGTGCCGCTACCGTTTCAAGTGCCACGGAAACCCGGAAGGGCGCACTTATGCAAACTCTCCGAGTTTGCGTGCGATCAGGGCGCTGCCCTGATGGCAAACCCCTCAGTTTCGCATGCGAAACTTGAGCGGCTGGATGATGGAGGCATGGTGTCCGAACGCGACGATTACGAAGAACTCCGGCTAGGTAAGGCCCGCCGTTCTGACGAGCGGCCTATCCGCATTCCAATGGGTGGCGCTCCATCCCGGGGCGGCGATGGCCGCCACTACCAAACCGGGGGTGGCGGCGGTTTTCATTGCACGGTGAAAGCCATGAGCCGCGCCCAGGGGCGGAGCGCGACGGCCGCCATCGCCTACCGGGCCGCCGAGCGCATCGAGGACGAACGCACCGGCGAGATCCACGACTATGCCCGCAAGCAGGGGGTGGAACATTCCGAGATCGTGCTGCCGGCGAAGTCGCCCGAGTGGGCCACGGATCGGGCCACCCTATGGAACGCTGCGGAGAAGGCAGAAACCCGGAGAAATTCCGTTGTGGCCAGGGAGTGGGAGGTATCCATCCCCTACGGCCTGAGCAAAGACCAGGCCGCCGACCTGGTGCGTGAGTACGCCCAGGAGATCGTGGAGCGTCACGGCATCGCGGTGGACTTCGCCATCCACCGGGACAACGCCAAGACCTGGGAGGGCAAGGAAAAGGCCGAGAAGGGTTTCCACGCGCACATCCTGGGGACTACCCGCCGCCTTGGCCCGGAGGGGTTCACCGAGAAAAGCCGCGAGCTGGACGACAAACTCAAGCGCGGTCCGGAGGAGGTGAAGCACTGGCGGCAGCGGTGGGCGGAAATGGGAGCGATACGGCTTCGCCAGCTGGGGCGAGAGGTGGCGGCCGAGCGTTGGAGGGCGGGACACCTCACCATCGACGAGCAGAAAGGGGCGGCGCTGGCCCGGGGTGATCGTGAGTGGGCGGGCCGGTTCAAGGATCGGGCGCCCTCCATGCACCTGGGGCCATCAGCCACCGCCCTAGAGCGCCGGGGTCAAAAGACCGAGATTGGCCGGCACAACCGCGGCGTTGTCTCCGCAATCGTGCTACAGGCGAAGGTGGACTTGGTACGCACTGAACGGACGTCGTTGCAAGAGAACCGCTTGCCACAGGCAAAACGCGGCTTGCCACGGGCCGAAAATGCGTTGCCACAGGGAAAAATCGAGCAGCCACGGAAAGAAATCGGCCTGCCACCGGCTGGCAACGCTTTGCCACAAACTCCACTTTCCCTTGCCAACGTCGTTCAGATCGAGGTGATGACGGCCAAGGTAAGAGAGGAGATCGGCGGCGAGGAATTGAGGCGGGCCATCGAGGAGGCTAGGCGTGCCGGCATGGACCTGAAGGATGCTCAGGGGCGTCTTGTCCGGCATGGCTATGCCGTGGCCTCTAAAGGTCTTCTGGCACGTTTGGCAGGGGCATCCAGAGACAAGGAGGAACGGTGCCGGCTGGAAGACGCGGTGAAGGTGGCCACGACTATCGAGGCGGCGGCGCGGGACCGGTTGGAAGGCCTGGAGAAGCGCTTGGCGCCTACTATTGACCGGGAGGTCCTGAAGCGTGTCCAGGGGCTAAGCGCCCAGCAGCGTACCCGGCCGGAGAAGGCCCAGAGTTCTGCACGTGAAATGCTGGAAGAGCGACGGGCTAAGGAGCGGGCGAAAGGAAAAGACAGGGGAATGGAGATGTGAAATTCGGCGCGCTCGATGTGGGCACTCAGCTATACTCGCTTTCACCTAGCCCTTGCGTTTCGAATCGGCACCGTATGGTGCGCTTGGCTGGAGTTCTCCAGTCTAGGGCGCGAGGGTGATCCCTTCCTTCTTCCTCTATCCCGCAAGCGCGGCATCCGCCTTGGTGTTTAAGGCTTAAGCTTGAAAGCAGCAAGGCTCTACGGCTTAATTACTCGCCTATCTTGCCCGTGAATTTCAGCTTTGCTTGCATTACGGCTTCAACGAAATAGAGGATGCGGTTACGGTCCATTCCTTTGGCGGGGACAGTGATGTTTTCGCCGCCGTTTGAGCTGATACTGATAACTCCGGCCCGCGTGGTGAAGTAGGCAATGATGAAGGCCAATGCGATGGCCAGTAGTGGGAAGCCGGATGCGCCCTGCGGTGCGGCAAAGCCGGCAATTCCAGCGACCGCAGCGAAAATAAGCAGCAGGGGATAGGACCGTGTGACAAGTCCGCATGAGGAAACCGCGTCGAGGGGGATGCTCACGTACTTGGATGCCCCCCTGGCTTTTGCGTCATATTTCACGCGGTAGTTTGTGAGGGTGAGAACGCCGCTATCTGATGAAACCAAATCGTATTCACCAGAAAGCGCCTTGACTGGATTGTCGTTTGCCATGGTTCCCCCTTAACCCTGAAATCTCGGCAAGTCTATCAGGCCAAAGCGGCCCCGGTCATCTTCCGCCTAGCTATTTGCCCAGGCAGGAAAGGATGTTGTCTTTTTGGGCTTTGCTCAGGGTGGTGGCGAATTTCACCGCGGCGATGATCTGCGCCCGCACATTGGGGCTGATGGCGCCTTTGATGGCTGACGGGTCGGCGTGGAGTTCTTTCAGCACGTCTTCCCGTTTCAGCTTGAGAACGTCGTGGCAGGCAACATGGGAATCGTGGGAGAGGAAGGCATGGTTTGCGGCATCAATCGCTACTTGGCATTGCAGCATGTGGGGCCGACTGGCGACGAATTGGGAGATTTCGGAGTTGACGATGAAGGTCCAGAAGTCGGGTTCATCGTCGGCCACCAGGACCAGGAACTTCGGCTTGGTGATCTGGGGGAATTTCACCTCAAGGCGGATGACCGCACCCGGTTTTAGCTTTCCTTCGACGACCTGCTGTTTTAGGGCCGGCGGGAAGTGTTCGCCAAGCGGGGCCATCAATGAGCGTTGAGGTAGGCGGATACTTCGGCGGCGTTGGGAAGGGTGCCGACGATGGCCTCAATGGGAATCGGCTGGTTTTCGCCGGTTACTTCCCAGGCGGCATCGTGGGTAATGTCGGTCAGTTCCCCGAAGCTCTTTTTGCCGTATTGGGCGGCGATTTCCTTGATGCATTGGATTTCCGACTGGGACAGCAAATCCATGTCGGGTTCGCGCTTGGGGTCGATGTATCGGCCCTGGCGAATGTTGAAGGCCTCCTGAATGAGTTCGTCCCAATCCACGTCGATGGATTCGCGCCCATCGGCCACTTTCATCATGTCGTAGATGGCGGAGGGAACCGGGCCGTATTCCATGGCGATGTAACGGTCACCGCAAATCATCCGCCCGTATTCCTGGAGGTGGAGCTTGTCGGCGAGGTAGAGCATCTTGGAAATGCTATGCATGCTCGGGCGCCCCAGCTGCTGGGCGATGAACAGGATGGCTTCCAGTGCTTTATCTCGGTCGAAGTGTTTTACATGGACTGGCATTTTTACCCCCGGTGGGTTGTGGCCGCTTTGTTCTTGTTGGACATTGGCCGGCTGCTGATTGGGAAGGGCATTGGTGACAATATCGGCAAGCCACAACGTAATTTTAACCCAATTCTTTGCGGATATAACCATGGTTATAGATGAGGAGTACAGCCGCAATCGGTACATAATGCCCCGGAATGCTAGAATTGGCGCGGGGTCGGTTTTGCCTGATAGTGTACGGATTTCTTGATAAGGTGTTGTTTTTGTGTCATATCAAGGCTGGTTCGTAATCAGTAGGTCGGAGGTTCGACTCCTCTCATCAGCACCATGAAAAAGAACGGCTTAGAGTTAATCGCTCTAAGCCGTTTTTGTTTGCGTGGGTATGGCTAGAGACTGTCGGCGGGTTCTTCCGGGAAGGGGTTTAGGGGGCTTTGGCCCGCCTCTTTTTGATGAAAAACGCCGAGTCGTAGGCGCCCAACCGCTCGGATTCTGGCTGATATGTATTGCGCCGCGCCCTTTCCTCGGACTACCATGGCGTTAAACGGCAGGGATTCAAGTAGATGGATAAGGGGCCTGCTGCCGCAGTGGCTAAATTCGGTGGTGTCCAAGAAGAACGGGTCAACTCGTACATAACGTATTGTGAATCAAGGCAGACTTCCTACCGATAGGGCCGCAGACGTGCACCGATGGAGCATTGCCCATCTCATTGTTCTGCTGTGGCTGGTGTCCCTTGCCGGTCCGGTACTGGCGTCAGTGGGGACGGGGGCTCCTCCCGATATCCTGGCCGTCATCTACGACAGGGGCGGCGAATCGGCGGTGGGGGACTTTTCTGGCATCCTCGCTGGTATCGAGGATACTCCAAATGTGGTGGTATACCGGGTGGCGCTGAATACGAGCAAGCTTGAACTGGCGGTTGCTCCCCGTGCCGATGTGTACCGGCCGATTCATCTTGCCTTCAACGACCAGAGCGGCATTGCCGTCCTCTATCCGGATATCGGCGAACCTTACCGCAGCGTTTTCTCCCGCATTATCGAAGGCATCGAAGACAAGACCAAGGGCCGGGTGGCGAGCTACGCCGTCGGTGCCGCCCAAAATTCCCAGGACCTGACCGCGGAACTGCGGCGTCAGAATGTCCGGGTCGTTATTGCCCTCGGCCGCAACGGGCTGAAGGCCGCCGCCAACCTGGACCGGGATATCGGCGTGGTGGTGGGGGGCGTGCTTTCGGTGCCGGAGTCGGAAACGCGGGGCATGTCGGTTTTCAGCCTGGCCCCGGATCCCGTCCTGCTTTTCGATCGTCTCAAGGCGCTGATGCCGTCCGTCCGGCGGGTGTTCGTGGTGTACGACCCGCGCCAAAACGCGTGGCTGATCCGCCTCGCCCGCGAAGCCGCCAAAGGCCGTGGGCTGGAATTGGTGGCTCAGGAGGCGACGGACCTGAAATCGGCGATGCACCTTTACCAGGGGAATCTGGCCGCCGCGGACCCCAAGAGGGATGCGATCTGGCTGCCTCAGGATTCGGTTACCGTGGAGGACTCGTCGGTGCTACCCCTGGTGCTGCAGGAGGCTTGGAGCCGCTCCCTGGTCGTCTTTTCCAGCAGTGTGGCCCATGTGAAGCGGGGCGCACTGTTCTCCCTCTATCCGAACAATATGGGGCTGGGGCGCAACCTCGCCGATTCCGCCCTCGATCGGGTTTCGTCCGGCAGCACGCCGGCCCGGGCCATTAGCCCGCTGAAGGAGGTGCTGATGGCGGTCAATGTGCGCACCGCCGGCCACCTCGGGCTGGGCATCGGCCCGCGGCAGCAGCAGGCTTTCGATATGGTGTTCCCCGAACCATGACCCTCCTGGCCCGGGTTCTTCGCGACACCTCGTTCCGACGGCAGATCAGCTATGTCGTTGCCCTGGCGGTGCTGAGCCTGGCCTTCGCCTCTTCCTTGGCCACCTCGTGGCAAGGCGGCCGCCAGATACGGACCGACTTGCAGGAACAGGGGCGGCAAGTGGCCGAAAACCTGGCGCGCCAGAGCAAGCTGGCGCTGATCTACGATGCGGCGGATAACGCCATGGAAGCGGTAGCCGTGACCCTGGAGTTTCCCGACGTCATCGCCCTGGAAATTCGCCATGCCGATGGGCGCCTATTGCTTGGCCGGGGAGAAAAGGGGGCTTACCCGCCGTCCCAGGCTGAAAAACCCATCGTGTCGCAGGACGGCGCCTATCTCGAAGGCGAGTCGGAGGATTCCTGGCGCTTCGTGGCGCCGGTTATGGCCGGCGGCGTGGCCGAATCGCCTTTCGAAGTGACCGAGCGGCCCCAGGAGGCGCTGGGCTATGTGCGCGTGATCCAGAGCAAGGCGACGCTGGAGCGCATGCGGAGCGAAATTTTCGCCGTCAACTTCGCGGTTTCCTTCTTTTTTGCCTTCTTCTTCCTCCTCGTCGTCCGTAGCCTCACCTCCCGCCTGACGCAGCCCCTGGACCGGCTCTCTGCCGCCATGGCGCGGGCCGAGGCGGGTGCCAGCGAGGTGCGGGCGGTGCCGGGCGGCCCCAGGGACATCGTGGACATGGCCCTGGCCTTCAACAAGATGATGGCGGTGCTGGAGGAGCGGGAGCGCTACCTGCAGACCCTGCTGGACAACCTGCCGGCGGCCGTGGTGGTCCATGGGCCGGACACGGCCATCCGCTATGCGAATCCGGCCGCAAGAACCTTCTTCGGCCTGTCCGAAACGTCGTCCCGTGCCGCCCCCCTGTGGCGCTTCGTGCGTGAGGACGGCTCGGAAATGATGCCCCAGGAGTACCCCGTCAACCGCGTGGTCGCCGACCGGCTTCCCCTCTACGACCAGACCGTGGGCATCGTCTGCTCGATCTCCACCGAGCCCCGCTGGGCGTCCGTCAGCGCCTTCCCGGAAATCGACGGGAAAGGCAATCTGGAGCAGATCATCGTGTGCCTGGTGGACATCACCGAGCGCAAGCATTACGAACAGGTCCTGGAACTGGAGACGGAGGAGTGGACCCAGGCCATGGACGCCTTCCCCGATGTGATTTACCTCCTGGACACGCGCCGCCGCCTGGTGCGGGCCAACAAACGGTTCTACGCCTTGACCGGTAACGATCCGGCCGATGCGGTCGGCCGGCCCATCGCTGACCTGATTCATACCGCGGGCACGGAAGACCTCTGCCCCGTATGCCTGGCCCAGAAGGAAAAACGGGATGCCGTCGTCACCCTGGAAGCCGACCATCCCTCCAATTCCACCGGGCTTCCGGTTGAAGCGACGGTCAAGGTTATCCGCGACCAGTCGGGCGAACCCCATTACCTGCTGACCGCCATCCATGACCTCACCAACGTGCGCAGGTACGAGGAGGAACTGCGGCGCCTCAACGAATCCCTGGAGCAGCGGGTGCGGGAAGAAGTCGCCAAGAACCGGGAGAAGGACGTCATGCTGATCCAGCAGTCCCGGCTCGCCACCATGGGGGAGATGATGCACAACGTGGCACATCAATGGCGCCAGCCCCTGGCGGCGATGACCCTCGTGCTGCACAACATCAAGGACGACTTCGCCTTCGGCGAACTGACCGGGGAATCCCTCGACCGGCAGATCGAACAGGGTACGCTCATGGCGAAGAAGATGTCCTCCACCATCGACGATTTCCGCAATTTCTTCCGTCCCGACCAAGCCGTATCGCGCTTCGACTTGGTGGAGTCGGTGCGCCAGGCGATGAATCTGGTGGATGCCAGCTTCCGCAATGCCCAGATCGAAGTTGCCGTGGAGGCGGGCGAAGCCATCCTGGTGGAAGGGTTCGCCAACGAATACTCCCAGGTGCTGCTCAATGTGCTGACCAATGCCAAGGATGCCATCGGCCATGGAAAGCCGGGCGGAAAAGTCACCCTCGTGGTGGAACGGGATGACGGGGCGGGGGTGGTGCGCGTCCGGGACAACGGAGGTGGCATCCCGGAAGATACCTTGCCCAAGATTTTCGACCCCTATTTCACCACCAAGGAAAGCGGCACCGGCATCGGACTCTACATGTCCCGCATGATCATGAGCCACATGCACGGCCACATTACGGCCCGTAACGCCGATGGCGGAGCCGAGTTCCTCATATCCGTTCCTCTCGCGACCGACGCCTGACTCCCGCAACCCAACGTTGCCAACCCCCAAGAATACGGGTATATACTTACAAGCCAATAAGCTGGACCGGTGCCAGTGCGTAATGCGGGCACCCACTGGCAACTTGACGTAACCGGGGGGTAACAGTCATGGGGGGGGCGGCGGTACGGGCCAGGGACAAGGGGAACAGGGTCACAGGCGAAGTGGTGGCTGACCTGCTGGTGGCCTATCTGGAGCAGATCGGTGTCGAATACGTCTTCGGCATTCCCGGCGGCGCCATCGAACCCCTGTACGACGCCCTGGCCCGAAGCGCCCGCCGGGGCGGACCCCGCCACGTTCTGGCGCGCCACGAGTCGGGAGCCGCCTTCATGGCCGACGGCTATGCCCGGGAAACCGGACGTATCGGCGTCTGCTGCGCCACCTCCGGGCCGGGGGCCACCAACCTCATCACCGGTGTCGCCTGCGCTACCGAAAACAGTGTTCCCCTGCTGGCCATCACCGGCCAGCCGGCCCTCCCTTCCTTCGGCAAGCGGGCGCTGCAGGAATCCGCCTGCACCGGCACCAACACCCTGGGCATGTTTCGCCACTGCACCCGCTACAACTCCCTGGTATCCCATCGGGAGCAGGCGGAAAGCAAGCTCGTCAACGCCTTGGCCAGCGCTTACCAGACTCCCCAGGGGGCGGCGCACCTGACCTTTCCCGTCGACATCCTGCGCAGTCCGGTCAAGGGAGGGCCGGCCTACGATTTGCGCTCCCTGTTGCAGCGCCCGTCCCTGCTGGACGAAGGGGCCGTCCGGCAGCTCTATGCCGAGTTGCGCCAAGCCCGCCGGGTGGTTTTCCTTGTCGGCGCCGGCTGTGGCGAGGCCATGGATGCCATCCTTGAGCTGGCTCGCCTGCTGGGGGCGGAGTTGATCACCACGCCCGACGGCAAGGGCTTGGTCAACCCGCGACACGGGGCCTATCGCGGGGTTTTCGGCTTCGCCGGCCACGAAATGGCCAGCGCGGCGCTGCGGGAGGAGCCCGACCTGGTTCTCGCCTTCGGCGCCAGCCTGGGGGAATGGACCAGCGGCGGCTGGTGCGACACCATCCTCAACCAACGCCTGATCCATATCGACTCCTCCGAGGACCACCTGATGCGTTCCCCCATGGCGCGCCTCCATGTGCGGGGGCGTATCCACACCGTCTGCGACCGGTTGATCGACCTCTTGCGCGGCGAAGGCCGCGGTCCCCAAAGGAAGAGGACGTCGTGCAATCCGGAGGATCGGCTGCTGGAGCGGGAAAAGTTTCTTTCCGACGCCGTCCCCATCAAGCCCCAGCGCCTCATGCGCGAACTGGGACGGCGCTGCCCCGCTCCCGTCCGTTTCGTTGCCGATGCCGGCAACAGTTCCGCCTGGGCCATCCACTATCTCGACGTGCAGGACCGGCATCTGGCCCGGCGTTACCATCCCACCACGGACGACGACGCCATCGAGGAACGTACCCGCCGCAACGGTTGGCTGGGGGTGACCATGGACTTCGCCCCCATGGGCTGGGCCATCGGCGCCTCCATCGGCATGGCCCGGGGCAACCCCCGTTGTCCGGTGGTGTGCCTCACGGGGGACGGCAGCTACCTGATGAACGGCCAGGAAATCACCGTCGCCGCCCAGGAAGGCTTGACGGTTCTGTTCGTGATCCTCAACGACGGCTGCCTGGGCATGGTGAAGCACGGCCAGCGCCTCGCCGGCGCCGAACCCACCGCCTTCCAGTTGCCCCAGGTGGACTACGGCCGGCTGGCCGAGACCTTGGGTATTCCCGGCTTCGTCATTCGCTCCCCGGCGGATTTCGACACCTTGGACATGGAGGCCATTCTCCTGCGCCCCGGCCCCACCCTGCTCGACGTGCGCATCGATGGCGAGGAGGTTCCTCCCATGGGACTGCGCATGAAGACCCTGGGAAGCGTGACATGACCGCCGACGCCATCCGCACCCGCATCTGGCGGGAAGAGCCGGAATCCGGCAATCCCTTCGCCGCCCGGGCCGCCTACTGCCGGGGGTACGATGTCTACGGCGAAATGCTGGGGCGGGCACGGTGGGTGGAGATGCTCATTCTGCTGTTCCGGGAGGAAACGCCGACCAAAGCCGAAGCCGATCTCCTCGAGGCCCTGGCCGTCGCCCTGGCCAACCCCGGCCCCCGGGATCCGGCGGTCCATGCCGCCATGGCCGGCGGCGTCGGCGGTTCCACCGCGGCCTCCTGCCTGATGGCCGCCCTGGCGGTGGGGGCCGGGCAGTACGCCGGCGGGCGGGAGGTGTACCTCGCCATGGAAGCCTGGAACGCCTGCGGCACCGACCTCGACGCTTGGCGGCGGCGCTTCGCCGCGCCAACCTCGGAGGAGGTCTCGATCTGGCCGGCGCCCCAGCACCCCCCGGGCTTCGACCCCCACGGCGTATCCACCCCGACCCCGGTCAAGCAAGCCCTGGCCGGCCTCGCTTTCGTGAGCCCCGGCCCCCGGCTTCCCTGGCTGGAGCAACAGCGGGCGGAACTGGAAGCCGCCACCGGGCTTCCCCTGGCCCTTTCCGGCGTCGCCGCCGCCGCCTTCGCCGACCTGGGGTTCTCCCCGGAGCAGGGGGAAATGCTCCATCTCCTGCTGCGCCTGCCGGGGGCCGCCGCCCACGCCCTGGAACAGCGCGGTTACGGGCACAAGAAATTCCCGTTCTTCGCGGTGGAGCTGGAAGGGGCGGGGGCATGAAAGGCCCGGATTTCCTGGCCGAGCAGGTCGGTGTCCTGCGGACGCGGATGGGGGCCGCCTTCGTCGGCAGCAAGGCGGTGTTCCGGGGCCACGACCTGCACGCCGACCTCCAGGGCATGGACTGGGTCGAGCTGTACGTCTTTGGCATCACCGGCCGGCGCTACACCCCGGAGCAGGTTCGCATGCTGCACGCTATCTGGACCCACACCAGCTACCCCGACGCCCGCATCTGGAACAACCGGGTGGCCGCGCTGGCGGGGACCGCCCGCAGTACCGGCAACCTGGGCATCGCCGCCGCCCTGGCGGTGTCGGAAGCGTCCATCTACGGCCGGGGCATCGATATCCGCGCCATCGACTTTTTGATTCGTACCCAACAGCACGTGGACGGCGGCGGCGATCTGGCCGAGATGGCGGCGCAAGAACTTCAGGCCCGGCGCAGCCTTGCCGGCTACGGCCGCCCCATCGCCGCCGGGGACGAGCGCATCGAACCGACCCTGGTCCTGGCCCGTTCCCTGGGGCTGGCTGATGGCCCCCACGTCCGGCTCGCCTTGGCTATCGAAGAGACCCTGCTCGCCGGTCGCTGGCGCCTGCGCCTGAACTACGGCGGCTTGTCCGCCGCCCTGGCGGCGGATTTGGGGTTCTCGCCCCGGGAATACTATTTATTTGTGTTTCCGGCCTTCCTCGCCGGCATGGTCCCTTGCTACCTCGAAGCGGAGCAGCGCCCGGAGGGCAGCCTGTTTCCCCTGGCCTGCTCCCATATCCGTTATGAAGGGACACCCAAGCGTTCATGGAAAACAAGGGCTTGAATAAAATGGACGACGCCCCCAGCACCCGCCACCATCCCCTGCCGGTGAAGCTCGTCAACGGCGCGGTGCGCCTGATGAACGTCTTCGGGCGGGGGAAAGCCGACCTGTCCGAAGATAGCCTCCTGGCCGCCGCGCGGGAGCAGACGGGGCTCGAGCGCTTCGGCGACGAGGGCTTCCTGCCCGGCCTGCGCGTTCTGCTCCAGGCGCTGGAAAGCGAGGCCCAGCTCAACCCCTTCGGCCGCCTGCACGCCAAGGCGGAAATCACCGCCTCCCTCAAGAACCGGCTGTGGGCCGACGCCTGTTTCGAAGCCCATCCGGAAATTTTGCAGCGGAAAATTTCCGCGCCCATCGTTATCGTCGGGCCGGTACGCTCCGGCACCACCCGCCTGCACCGCATGCTGGCGGCCGATTCGCGTCTGCAGTGCCTGAAAGCCTGGGAAGGTTTCAATCCCGCCCCCCGGAGCGGAGGGCGGGATTCGGATGGGGCGGTTCGCCGGGCCGAAGTGGAAAAACTCCTGGGGCTGGGGCGGCGCCTGAATCCCGGCGCCTTCACCGCCCATCCCATGGAGGCGGACTGGGCCGAGGAGGAACTGCTGCTGCTCAACCATTCCTTCTCCGGCCTGTCGCCCCTGGGCCTCTACCACATCCCCAGCTACCGCGACTGGTTCCTGGGCAGCGACAGGACCCCCGCCTATGAATACATGGCGAAGCTGATGAAGCTGGTGTCCTGGTCCCGGGGCGACCCGGAGGACAAGCGCTGGGTGATGAAAACCCCCCAGTACATGCTGGACCTGGACACCCTGGTCAAGGTCTTTCCCGATGCCAAGCTGGTGTTCACCCACCGGGACCCCTTGAAGACGGTGGCGTCCACCCTGTCGCTGATGTGGAACTTTGCCGTCCATAACACCGATCTTCCCCTGCGGAAGCCGATCCGGGACACTTGGCTGGGCCTGTGCGAGGAGATGGCGCGCCGCAGCATGACGGTGCGGGAAGCCCTTCCCCCGTCCCGGCAGTTCGACGTCCATTACGGGGACATGAACCGGGACTGGCGAGGCGTAATGAGGAAGCTCTACGATTTCGCCGCCCTGGAGTTCACCGCCGAAGCCGAGAACGCCCTGGGCGCCTGGCTTGCCGAGAGCGAACGGGAAGGCCGCCACCGGGGCCATCGTTATGCGCTGGAAGACTTCGGCTTGAGCCGGGGCGAGGTGGATGCCCGCATGATGTTTTATCGGGAACGCTACGGCATTCCCTACGAAGATGGAAAAGCATGAGGCGGGACCGGGATGGGCGGCTTGCGTCACGTTCGCCCAAGAACGTAACATAGGGGTCTTGCGCCTATACGCGGGTGCCGGGCCGAATAATAAGAAGGGGAGATAAACGTTATGCGAAAACCTCAATACCGTGTGTTGTACGCCCTCGTTGCCCTCGCCTGGGCAGCCCCTGCCACGGCCCAGCTTTCGGAAGAAGAGGAGCTGGCGCTGGTCTACGGCGACAAGGATACCGTCTCCATTGCCACCGGCAGCAAGCAGGATCTTCGCCGGGCGCCGGCGGTGGCCTCGGTCATTACCGCCGAGGACATCGCCGCCATGGGGGCCACGGACCTGGACGAGGTGCTGGAATCGGTGCCCGGGGTGCACGTTTCCCGCAACGCGGTGGCCTATGCCCCCCTCAACATCATCCGCGGCATCTACAGCGCCAACAACCCCCAGACCCTGATGCTGCAGAACGGCATCCCCACCACCACCATGTTCACCGGCGGCAAGGGCAACGTGTGGGGCGGCCTGCCCCTGGAAAACGTGGCCCGGATCGAGGTCATCCGCGGCCCCGGCTCCGCCCTCTACGGCGCCGACGCCTACGCCGGGGTGATCAACATCATCACCAAGACGGCGGAGGAGACGCCGGGAACCCGTTTCGGCGCCCGGGCCGGTTCCTTCGACACCTGGGATACCTGGGTGCAGCACGGTGGCAAGTTCGGGGCGGTGGACGTGGCGGCCTATTTCCGGGTGGGCGACACCGACGGTTTCAGGGAGACCATCAGCGCCGACGCCCAGAGCGCTAAGGACCGCATTGGCGGCACGTCCGCCTCCCTCGCTCCCGGCCCGGTCAACGTGGGCCGCAGGGCCGTCGACGGCAGCCTGGACCTGGCCTACGACAAGTGGCGCTTCCGCGCCAGCTACAAGCTGCGGGACGACGTGGGCACCGGTGCCGGCGTGGCCTCCGCCCTGGACCCGGTAGGCAAGGCGAAAAGCGAGCGCATCACTGCCGACCTGTCCTGGGCCGACCCCCATCTGACCCAGGATTGGGGCGTGGGCCTCCTGGCCAGCTACATGGAATACAACGACACCACGCCGGTCAACTACCTGCTCTACCCGCCGGGCACCAAGTTCGGCGCCGGCACCTTCCCGGATGGTTTGATCGGCGGCCCCAACAAATGGGAACGGGACCTGCGGCTTTCCGCCTTCGCCACCTATTCCGGCTTCAAGAACCACCAACTGCGCTTCGGTCTTGGCCACGACGACCTGGACCTGTACAAGACCGCCAACTTCAAGAACTACCTGATCGTCGGCGCGCCCCCGTTTTTCGTGCCCACCGGGCCGGTGATCGACTACACCGGCATCCAGCCCTTCATGACCCCCCAGCGGCGCAAGGTCGATTATTTCTACATCCAGGACGAGTGGCGCTTCGCCAAGGACTGGACCGTCACCGCTGGGGTGCGCCACGACGAGTTCTCCGACGTGGGCGGCACCACCAACCCGCGCCTGGCCCTGGTGTGGGACGCCACCCTGGACCTGACCGCCAAGCTGCTTTATGGCCGCGCCTTCCGCGCTCCCGCCTTCCTCGAGCTGTACAGCATCAACAACCCGGTGCAGCAGGGCAACCCCAACTTGCGCCCGGAAACCATCCGCACCCTGGAAGCCGCTTTCGCCTGGCGGGCCCGCAAGGACACCCAGGTCAACCTGAGCCTGTTCCACTACGAGATGCGGGACATCATCCGCACCGTGACCAACCCGTCGGGGGTGGGGTCCACCTACAACAACACCGGCGGCCAGAACGGCCGCGGCCTGGAACTGGAGACGGTGTGGGACGCCAGCCGCACCCTGCGCCTGACGGGGGCCTATTCGTTCCAGCGCTCGGTGGACGAAAGCACCGGCAAGGACGCCGGCTATGCACCCCATCATCACGTGTATCTGCGCACCGACTGGCGCTATCCCAGCGGCTGGTTCGCCAGCGCCCAGCTCAACCGGGTGGTGGACCGCCATCGCGCGCCCGGCGACAACCGGGCTCCGGTGCCCAACTACACCACGGTGGACCTGACGGTGCGCAGCCCCGCCAAGGGCAAGTGGGACTTCACCGCGTCCATCCGCAACCTGTTCGACACCGAGGTGCTGGAACCTTCCCTCGCCCCCGGGTTGATTCCCAACGACCTGCCCATGGCGCCCCGGTCCCTCTATTTGCAGGCGGTCTATAAGCTATGACCGGGGCCGCGGGGCGAGGCTGATGGATATGCATCCCAGCACCCGCTACCACTCCCCGCTGGTCAGGCGCTTCAACCGGGTCACCCGCTGGTTCAACCGGGTGGGACTGAGACGGGTGGATTTGTCGGCAGACGGGCTCCTCGCTCGGGCGCGGAAGGAAACCGGCCTGGAGCGCTTCGGCGACGAAAGCTTCCTGCCGGCTTTGAGGGCGCTGCTCGACGCCCTGGAGCAGGAGGCCAGGCTCAACCCCTTCGGCCGCTTCATCGCCCAGGGGCGCATCCTCCGCTCCCTCAGGAACCGGCTGTGGGCCAACGCCTGCTTCGAGGCCCACCCGGAAATCCTGCAGAGGAAGATCGCCGCGCCGATCGTCATCATCGGCCCCCACCGCTCCGGCACCACGCGTATGCAGCGCATGCTCGCCGCCGATACGCGACTGGCGCACCTGAAGACCTGGGAGGGCTTCAATCCCGCTCCCCGCCCGGGCTGGCCGGAAGAGGGAAATACGGCGCGGCGCGACGAAATCCGGCACATGCTCCAGGGGGCTCCCCAGGTCTATCCCGGCGCCTTCACCGCTCACCCCATGGACGCGGATTGGCCCGAGGAGGAAATGCTGCTGCTGAACCATGCCTTTTGCAGCTTTTCCTTCTTCGGCGCCTACACCCTTCCCGGCTATTACCGCTGGTTCCTGGAGGCCGACAAGACGGCCGCCTACCGCGACATGGCGGACCTGATGCGGCTGATTTCCTGGTCCCGGGGCGACCCGGAGGACCGGCGCTGGGTACTGAAGAACCCCCAGCACATGCTGGACCTGGACGTGCTACTGAGGACCTTTCCGGATGCCAAACTGGTGTTCACCCACCGGGATCCCCTCAAGACCGTGGGCTCCGTCATGTCCCTGATGTGGCGCTACACCGTGCAGCACACCGACGCCCCTTGCCGCGCCCCGGTGCGGGACGTCTGGCTGGATTTCTGCGAGCAGATGGCCCGCCGCAGCATCCGGGCGCGGGAGGCTATCCCCCCATCGCAGCAGCTCGACGTGCAGTACGAGGACATGAACCGGGACTGGCGGGGGACGATGGGGCGGGTCTACGATTTCGCCGGCCTGGACTTCACCGCCGAAGCCGAAAATGCCTTGGGCGGCTGGCTGGCCGAAAGCCGGCGGGAGGGCCGCCATGAGGGCCACTCCTACGCCCTGGAGGACTTCGGCGCCACACGGGACGAGGTGGACGCCCGCATGGGGTTCTACCGGGAGCGCTACGCCATTCCCTATGAAGGCGGGCAGGGGTGAGCTATCCTATGCCCCCTTCAACCCCGACGGATTCCATTCATGGCCCTGAAAGCCACCATCTACAAAGCCGAACTCCAGGTGGCAGACCTGGAGCGGCATTACTACCAGGACCATAACCTGACCCTGGCGTGCCACCCTTCCGAAACCGACGAGCGCATGATGGTGCGCTTGCTGGCTTTTGCCCACAACGCCCACGAGGCGCTGGAATTCGGCAAGGGCTTGAGCGACGCGGAGGAGCCGGACCTGTGGCAGCGGGATCTGACCGGGGCGGTGGAACGCTGGATCGAAGTGGGGCTGCCCGACGAGCGGCGCATCCTCAAGGCCTGCGGCCGGGCGGACCAGGTCGTGGTCTACGCCTACGGCGGGCGGGCGGCGGAACTGTGGTGGAACCAGGTGGGGCCGAAACTGGCCCGGGCAGCCAATCTGACGGTGTTCAGCCTGCCCTGGGCCGCCACCCAGGATCTAAGCAAGCTGGTGCGGCGCACCATGCGCTTGCAGGCCACCATCCAGGAGGGCCAAGTGCTGGTGACCAGCGAGGACGGGTCGGTGGCGGTGGACCTGGACGTGTTGCGGCGGCCTGCTCAATAGGGCCGGATTTGCCGATGGTGACGCGATTTTCACGGAGGAGGGAAGCATGACGAAACGCATCATCCTGGCGGCGCTCCTGGCCCTGGCGCCGCTGTTCGCCCAGGCCGACGAGACGACGCCGGAAAAGCGCCAGGACATCCTGCGCCTGATGGAAGCCGGGCTGCAATCCTTCGGCACCTCCTACGACCAGTTGTTCGTGGGCGCCGCGGCGGACAACTTCAAGGCCAAACTGGTGCGCTCCATCCGGGTGGAGAACCCGGAGAAGGCGAAGGAGGCCATGGCCAGCCTGAACCGGGAAATCCTCGCCTTCACCCGGGACGTGGTGGAAAAATCCGGCGGCCCGGTGGACCGCATGGTGGCGGCTTACAACGAGCGTTTCAGCGACGAGGAAATCCGGCAGTTGCTGGCCTTCTACGATTCTCCCCTGGGCAAGCGCTACCTGGCGGAGACGGTGACCATCCTGTCCGAGACCGGCAATTTCTACGACGCCTGGACCAAGGTCTACGGCGACGAATTGAAGCTGCGGCTGGAAGAGGTGGCGAAGCAGGAAGGCTTCGGCGTCGAATTCCGCTAGTTCAACGGTTTTTCCGTAGCGCAGGCGACCTCGCCTGCATCGGGCCATGGGCCCGCCTTCCGGCGGGTAATGCAGGCGAGGTCGCCTGCGCTACAAAGGCGGCTTCAGCAGCAGCGCCGAATCCCGCCCCACTTCCGTTCCTGTTCCCCCTTGAAGAATTCCTTCCGCGACAGCACCGGCTCGCCGGGATGGGCCGCGGCGTGGTGGGCCAGATAGCGCTCGTAGGCGTCGTCGCCGGAGAGGCGGCGAATCGCGTTCCATAGCGCATTCAGGCGTTTCTGCATTTCAATCCCGCACCCAGTCTTCCACCAGCCGGGAGGGCTCGTGGGGCGATTCCGACAGGGGCGGCACCTTCTGGCCCCGCAGGTGGCGGGCGCAGACCCGCAGCATGTCGAGGATGATGGTCCACAGCATGACCATGAAGAACATCGTCAGCCAGGCGTCCAGGCGCTGGTTGAAGATCAGTTGGGGGGCCACGGCGGCCTTTTCCAGGGGCAGGGCGCCGGCGGCGAGTTTTTCCGCCAGGCCGTCGGCGGCGGCGAAGAAGCCCACCCGCAGGTCGGGGCTGAAAATCTTCTCCCACGCCGCGCTGGTGGTGATGATGGCCAGCCAGGCCAGGGGCACGCCGGTGACCCAGGCGTATTTCAGCCTGCCGGACTTCACCAGGATGCCGGTGGCGACGCACAGGGCGATGGCCGCCAGCATCTGGTTGGAAATGCCGAACAGGGGCCACAGGATGTTGACGCCTCCATTCGGATCAATCACGCCGATGTAGAGGAAGTAGCCCCAGGCGGCGACGATGACGCCGGAGGTGAGCAGCACCGAAGGATACCAGGAGGTCTGCCCCAGCCTGGGGGAGAAGTTGCCGAGGAAATCCTGCAACATGAAGCGCCCCACCCGGGTGCCGGCGTCCAGGGTGGTGAGGATGAACACCGCCTCGAACATGATGGCGAAGTGGTACCACAGGGCCAGCATCCCTTGGCCGAAGGCGCTGCCGAAAATCGACGCCATGCCCACCGCCAGGGAGGGGGCGCCGCCGGTGCGGGCGAAGAGGGTCTTTTCGCCCATCTGCCGGGCCAGGGTTTCCATCTGCTCCACGGTCACCGGGAAGCCCCAGGCCGAGATGGTCGCCACCGCCTCCGCCGCCTCCTTGCCGACGACACCCGCCGGGCTGTTGATGGCGAAGAATACGCCGGGGTCCAGCACCGTGGCGGCGATCATCGCCATGATGGCGACGAAGGATTCCAGCACCATGCCGCCGTAGCCGATCATGGGGATGTCCCGCTCGTTGGCCAGCAGCTTCGGCGTGGTGCCGGAGGAGATCAGGGCGTGGAAGCCGGACACCGCGCCGCAGGCGATGGTGATGAAAACGAAGGGGAACAGGGTGCCGCCGAAGATGGGGCCGCTGCCGTCGATGAAGGGGGTCAGGGCCGGCATTTTCACTTCCGGGTGCAGCACCACGATGCTCACGGCCAGCAGCACGATGGTGCCCAGCTTCATGAAGGTGGAGAGGTAGTCCCGGGGCGCCAGCAGCAGCCACACCGGCAGCACGGCGGCGATGAAGCCGTAGGCGATGACCAGCCAGGCCAGGGTCAGGCCCTCGTGGTCGAACAGGCCCCGCAGGGTTTCGTGATGGTCGATCCAGCCGCCTCCCGCCACGGCCGCCAGCAAGAGGCCCACCCCCAGCAGCGAGCCTTCCAGCACCCGCCCCGGGCGGATGTTGCGCATGTAGAGGCCGACGATCATGGCGATGGGGATGGTGGCCGCCACGGTGGAGGTGGCCCAGGGGCTGTGCTTCATGGCGTTGACCACCACCAGGCCCAGCACCGCGATCAGGATCACCATGATCATCAGGGTGCCCACCAGGGCCGCCGCGCCGCCGATGGGGCCCAGCTCGTCCCGGGCCATCTGGCCCAGGCTGCGGCCGTCCCGGCGGGTGGAGAAGAACAGGATGGTCATGTCCTGGACGCAGCCCCCCAGCACCGCGCCCACCAGTATCCACAGGGTGCCCGGCAGGTAGCCGAACTGGGCCGCCAGGGTGGGGCCGATGAGGGGGCCGGGGCCGGCGATGGCAGCGAAGTGGTGGCCGAACACGACCCAGCGATTGGTGGGGACGAAGTCGCGGCCGTTGTCGAAGCGCTCCGCCGGGGTGGCGCGGGTACTGTCGATGACCAGCACCCGGGCGGCGACCCAGGCGCCGTAGAAGCGATAGGCCAGGGCATAGACGCACAGGGCGGCGGCGATGAACCACAGGGTGTTGATGCTCTCGCCCCGGTTGAGGGCGATGCCGCCCACGGCGCCGGCGCCTCCGACGGCGACGCCGAACCACAGCAGTTTGCGCAGGATGGGGTTGCCCATTTTCTCCTCCCGGGATGGCGGTTTTTCTTTGTGGCGCATAATCATACACAATCCGGCAGGTGGTGATGAGCCATTCCTGACCGATATCCGCTATGGGCGAATAAGGGGCGCTCTTTTGGCCTATGTTAAAGAAGGCGCGATCCACTTGAATTGAACAACAAGGGGTAATCGGAATGATGCGGCGACTGGTGGCGGGAACGGATTTCTCCGAGCGGGCGGAGTGGGCCGAGTTGCGTTCCGCCATGTTGGCCAAGGAGTGTGGGAGTGACTTGGAACTCCTCCATGTGGTCAATCCCCTGTCTGTGGAAGCGATGCTGCGCCTGGCTGAGATCTCCCCCCAGGCGGCCGATACCGAAGTGATGAGAGTCCAGGGCGAATTGCTTGAACTGGCGGCGGGTGGGTTGGAACGGCGCTTCGGCCTTGCGGTCGCTCGCCGCCTGCTGGTGGGCAGGGTTGCGAAAACCCTGGCGGGACGTGCCGCCGAAGGAGCCGATCTGATGGTGGTGGGCGCCCATGGCGGCCATTTCGTCGAGAACCTTTTTCTCGGCTCCACCGCGGATAAGCTGGCTCGCAAGGTCCCATGCCCCCTGCTGGTGGTGAAACGGGACCCCCTTGCTGCTTATCGCCGGGCAGTGGTGGCGGTGGATTTTTCCTCCGCTTCCCGGTTGGCCATGGAATGCGCCCGCGAGGTGGCGCCGGCGGCGGAAATCCTGGCTTTGCACGTTTTCGAATCGCCCTTCGAGGGCAAGATACGCTTTGCCTTGGCCCGGGAAGACGCACTCCTCCATTACGTCGATGCAGCGGAAACCGATGCCGCCCGCCGTTTGGAGGGTTTTCTGGCGCCGTGGGGAAATTCCCGCCCCGTCGCCGGCCAAGTGGAACACGGCCACGTCGCCACGGTGCTCCTGCGCAAGCTGAAGGAGTGGGATGCGGATCTGCTGGTGGTGGGCAAGCATGGGCAGTCCGAATTGGAGCGCCTGCTGTTGGGGAGCACCACGGAGCACATGATCTACGAGGCGGGGTGCGATGTCCTGATCGCGGCGGGCTGAGGATGGATCTCTCGCACCAGATCATCCTGCTGGGGGCGGTCCTTCTCCTTCTCAGCATTTTCGCCAGCGCGGTTTCCTCCCGGGTGGGGATGCCCTTGTTGCTCGCCTTCCTGATCCTCGGCATGCTGGCGGGGGAGGACGGTCCCGGCGGAATCCAGTTCAGCAATTTCCAGGCGGCCCATCTCATCGGCAGCTTGGCTCTGGCTGTCATCCTGTTCGACGGCGGGATGCGCACCCGGGTGGAAACCTTCCGCGTCGCCCTTTATCCCGCCCTCTCCCTGGCCACCCTGGGGGTGGTCCTCACTTCCCTGGTTACCGGCCTGTTCGCGTCGTGGATTCTGGGCTTCGGTTGGATAGAGGGGTTGCTGGTGGGGGCGGTGGTCGGCTCCACTGACGCGGCCGCGGTGTTTTCCCTGCTCCATTACCGGGGCATGGCCCTCAAGCAGCGGGTGGGGGCGACCCTGGAAATCGAGTCGGGCAGCAACGACCCCATGGCGGTGCTGCTGACGGTGCTGCTTATCGAGGCCTTGGCCGCCGGGCAAGAATCCCTGGGCTGGAACATGCTGTGGGAATTCCTGCGCCAGATGGGCCTGGGGGTGGCGGCAGGTGCGGCCGGCGGCAAAGCCCTCGCCTGGCTGGTCAACCGCCTCGACCTGGAGCAGGGGCTGTACCCCCTGCTGGCGGTGGGGGGCGGGGTATCCCTGTTCGCCGCTACTTCCCTGGTCGGTGGCAGCGGCTTCCTTGCCATTTATCTCGCCGGGTTGATCCTGGGCAACGGCCGGTTGCGGGCCGCCGACCACATCCGTCGGGTCCACGACGGCCTGGCGTGGCTGAGCCAGATCGGCATGTTCCTGATGCTCGGCTTGCTGGTCACGCCCAGTGCCCTGCTGCCGGTGGCATCCCAGGCGATGCTGATCGCCCTGGTGCTGATGTTCGTCGCCCGTCCCCTCGCAGTGTGGCTGTGCCTCCTGCCTTTCCGTTTCCCCCTGAGGGAGCAGGGGTACATCGCCTGGGTGGGGTTGCGGGGGGCGGTGCCCATCATTCTCGCCATCTTTCCCTTGCTGGCGGGGTTGGAGCATGCCCACGCCTACTTCAATGTCACCTTTTTCGTGGTGTTGACCTCCCTGGTGATGCAGGGCTGGACCCTGGCTCCCTTGGCTCGCCGGCTCGGCTTGGAGGTGCCCCCCAATCCGGAGCCCTTGCAGCGGGTGGAGTTCTGTTCCGAATGCCGAGTGGATTTCGAATTGCTCGGCTATCGCATTGCCGCCGACAGCCCGGCGGCGGGCCAGGAGCTGCGGCGCCTGCCCTTGCCGGAAGACGTCCATCCCGCCACGGTGATTCGGGGCGGGCGCGCCTTTTCCCCGGGGGGCGATACCCGGCTGGAAGCGGGGGACAGCATTTACGTCGTGGCGCCGCTGGAATCCCAGGATTTGCTCAACCGGCTGTTCGTGCCGGCGGGGACGGCGAACGGCCTGTCTCCTCGCGTTTTTTTCGGCGATTTTGTCCTCAGGGGCGATGCCGACATGGAGGCCCTCGCCCATCTGTACGGTTTCGACTTGCCGTCGGGGGCCGCCGGATTGAGCCTGTCCGGCTTTCTTACCCGCGCCTTCGTCCAGCGGCCGGTGGTGGGCGACCGCGTCGCCCTGGGCAAGGTGGAGTTCGTGGTCAAGGAGGTAGGATCTCACGGCATCACCCAGGTGGGGATGAAGCTGCGCTGATCTTGGTAGAATGTCCGGCTACTCGACAAGGAGGCCGGAATGCAAAAGGATTTGCGCCACCTGCTGGGGATGGCGGGGGTGCCCCCCCACGACAATCCCCGGGCCTACGACTGGGAAAAGCGGCTGCACTGGATCATGGTGGGCGTGGCCCTGCTGGCCATCCCATCTTTTTACCTGAAGGATATCGCCGCCGTCGCCGAACTCCGGCTCCGCGGCTGGGAGCTGGATGCCCTGATCTTTGCGGTTTTCAGCGCTGAGCTGGTGTTGATGCTGTCTCTTGTCCATCAGCGCCGTCTCTACCTGCAGCGCAACTGGCTCAACCTGGTGATCGTCGTCGGCTCCGGCCTGGGGCTGGCGGGGGTGGGATTGGGATGGCTGCCGCTGGTGCGGCTGTTGCGGGTGTTCTACGTCGGCCTGATTCTGGCCCGCCTCCTGGCTTCGGTGCGCAGCCTCCTTTCCCCCAACGCCATTCCCAGTCTGCTGCTGCTGTGGCTGGTGGCCCTGACGGTGTCGGGGGCAGCGTACTATTGGCTGGAGCCCAGCGTGGCGAGCTTCGCCGACGGACTGTGGCTGGCCTTCACCACCGGCGCCACGGTGGGCTACGGCGACTTGGTGCCCACCACCCCCCTGACCCGGGTGCTGTCGGTGGTGATCGTGCTGATCGGCTATTCCATCCTGTCCCTGGTGACGGCGAGCATCGCCGCCATCTTCATCGGCGAGGACGAGCGTCTGCTGCGGCGGGAGATGCACGGCGACATCAAGGCCCTGCGGGAGGAGATCGCCGCGCTGCGCCAGGAACTGGAGCAGCGGGATGGGGGAGCCCAGGCGCCGGGCGCGGAAGCGGGCGAGAAAACGGACGACGTCACCTGATTGGGGCGGCTCGTGCTAAAATTCGCTTTTCGCAAAGCCAGTTACAAGGAAAGTTGATGTTTACCGCCAAGACCATCAAGGATTTCGACCCCGAACTGTGGACCGCCATGGAAGGCGAGCGCCATCGCCAGGAAGACCACATCGAGCTCATCGCCTCCGAGAACTACACCAGCCCCGCGGTGATGGAGGCCCAGGGCTCCGTGCTGACCAACAAGTACGCCGAAGGCTACCCCGCCAAGCGCTACTACGGCGGCTGCGAGTTCGTGGACGTGGCCGAGCAGCTGGCCATCGACCGCGCCAAGTCCCTGTTCGGCGCCGAGTACGCCAACGTCCAGCCCCATTCCGGTTCCCAGGCCAACGCCGCGGTGTACATGGCGATGCTCAAGCCCGGCGACACCATCCTTGGCATGTCCCTGGCCCACGGCGGCCACCTGACCCACGGCGCCTCGGTCAACTTCTCCGGCAAGGTGTTCAACGCCATCACCTACGGCCTGAACGACAAGGAAGAGATCGACTACGACGAAGTGCAGCGCCTGGCCACCGAGCACAAGCCCAAGATGATCGTGGCCGGCGCCTCCGCCTACGCCCTGGTGATCGACTGGAAACGTTTCCGCAAGATCGCCGATTCCGTCGGTGCCTACCTGTTCGTGGACATGGCCCACTACGCCGGCCTAGTGGCCGCAGGCGTGTACCCCAGCCCGGTGGGCATCGCCGACTTCGTCACCACCACCACCCACAAGACCCTGCGCGGCCCCCGCGGCGGCCTGATCCTCTCCTCCGCCGAGCACGAGAAGGCGCTGAACTCCGCCATCTTCCCCAACATCCAGGGCGGCCCCCTGATGCACGTCATCGCCGCCAAGGCGGTGGCCCTCAAGGAAGCGGCGAGCAAGGAGTTCAAGACCTACCAGGAGCAGGTGATCGCCAACGCCCAGGTGATGGCCAAGGTGCTCCAGGAGCGCGGCCTGCGCATCGTTTCCGGCCGCACCGAGAGCCACGTCTTCCTGGTGGACCTGCGTGCCAAGCAGATCACCGGTAAGGACGCCGAAGCCGCCCTGGGCAAGGCCCACATCACGGTGAACAAGAACGCCATCCCCAACGACCCGGAAAAGCCCTTCGTCACCAGCGGCATCCGCATCGGTTCCCCGGCCATGACCACCCGCGGCTTCAAGGAAGTGGAAGCCGAACAGCTGGCCAACCTGATCGCCGACGTGCTGGACAACCCCATGGACGAGGCGGTACTGTCCAAAGTCGCCAACGAGGCGAAGGCGATGTGCGCCAAATACCCGGTTTACGGGAAATGAGGGACTAGGGGCTAGGGGCTAGGGGCTGGAGCCACGCGGTTTCCTAGTCCCTAGTCCCCAGCCCCTAGCCCCTGGAGCAAACCATGAAATGTCCCTTCTGCGGCGCCACCGACACCCAGGTCATCGACTCCCGGGTCAATGACGAGGGGGACAGCATTCGCCGCCGCCGGCGTTGCCAGGCGTGCAACAAGCGTTTCACCACCTACGAGGTGGTGGAATTGCGCATGCCTCAGCTGGTGAAAAGCAACGGCAGCCGGGAGGAGTTCACCCGGGACAAGCTTCGCGTCGGCTTCACCCGCGCCCTGCACAAGCGCCCGGTGTCCGCGGAACTGGTGGACGAAGCCATCGAGCGGGTGGTGCAGAAGCTGCTCTCCCTGGGGGAGAAGGAAATCCCCTCCCGCCAGGTGGGCGAGCTGGTGATGAACGAACTGCGCAAGCTCGACAAGGTGGCCTACATCCGCTTCGCTTCCGTCTACCGCAGCTTCCAGGACGTGGACGACTTCCGCGACGCGATCAAGGACCTGGATAAGTAATGTCCGGGGTGTTTTCCGCCCAAGACCACGGCTTCATGGCCCACGCCCTGCGGCTGGCGGAAAAGGGCCTCAACACCACCACCCCCAACCCCCGCGTCGGCTGCGTCCTGGTCAAGGACGGCGAGGTTGTCGGCGAAGGCTGGCACGAGCGGGCCGGGGAGCCCCACGCGGAAATCCACGCCCTGCGGGCGGCGGGGGGCAAAGCCCAAGGCGCCACCGCCTATGTCACCCTGGAGCCCTGTAGCCACCACGGCCGCACCCCGCCCTGCGCCGAAGCCCTGATCGACGCACGGGTGGCCCGGGTGGTGGCCGCCATGCAGGACCCCAACCCCCTGGTGGCCGGAAACGGCCTGTCCATGCTGGAACTGGCGGGCATCCCCACCGCCTGCGGCCTGATGGAGCAGGAGGCGCGCCGGCTCAACGCCGGCTTCATCTCCCGCATGAGCCGGGGCCGGCCCTGGCTGCGGGTGAAAATCGCCGCCAGCCTGGACGGCAAGACCGCCCTCAACAACGGCAAAAGCCAGTGGATCACCGGCCCCGCCGCCCGCCGCGACGTGCAGGCCCTGCGGGCCCGCTCCTGCGCCATGCTCACCGGCGTCGGCACGGTGCTGGCCGACGACCCCCAACTCACGGTGCGGGACATCGAAACCCCCCGCCAGCCCCTGCGGGTGGTGGTGGACAGCCGCCTGCAGACGCCGCCGGGGGCGAAGATTCTGCTGGGCGGCGGCACGTTGATCGCCGCCATGATTGGAGTGGACTCCCGCAAGGCCGAGCACCTGCGGGCGGCGGGGGCGGAGGTGCTGGAGCTGCCGCAACGGGACGGCCACGTGGACCTCAACGCCCTGTTGGCGGAACTGGGGCGCCGGGGAATCAACGAAGTCACGGTGGAAGCCGGCGCCCGTCTCAACGGCGCCCTCTTGAAAGCCGGGCTGGTGGACGAGATCGTGCTGTATCTCGCGCCGATCCTGATGGGCGACAAGGCCCGGGGCCTGTTCGACCTGCCGGAACTGGCGGAGATGGCGGGCAAGCGCGCTCTGCACGTGCTGGATACGCGGCAGGTGGGGCAGGATTTGCGGCTGACGCTGGTGCCCACGGAGGCTGCGGCATGAGGCGTAGGTTGGGCACATGTGCCCAACATTTGCCGGTCGGCGGAGGCTCGCGTCGGGCATGTATGTCCGACCTACGAATTCTGGCGTCTGCAGAGAGGGCGGCGTGAGCTTCAAGGACCACTTTTCCCAGCAGGCCGCGGATTACGCCAAGTTTCGGCCCCACTACCCGCCGGCCCTGTTCGACTGGCTGGCGCAGCAGGCGCCGGGGCGCGAACTGGCGTGGGACGCGGGCACCGGCAGCGGCCAGGTGGCGGTGGAGCTGGCGCGGCTGTTCGAGAAGGTGGTGGCCACCGATCCCAGCGCCAGGCAGATCGACAACGCCGAAGCACACCCGAAGGTGGAATACCGGGTGGAACCGGCGGAGGGCAGCAGCTTGGAAGCGTCCAGCGTGGACCTGGTCACCGTCGCCCAGGCGCTGCACTGGTTCGACTTTCCCGCTTTCTACGCCGAAGCCGAGCGGGTGCTGAAACCCGGCGGTGTGCTGGCGGCCTGGTGCTACGGGCTGTTCCGCACCGGCAGCGAGGCCGACGCGGTGCTGGACCTGTTCTACACCAAAATGGTCGGCCCCTACTGGCCGCCGGAGCGCAGGCTGGTGGAGGAGGGCTACCGCACCCTGCCCTTTCCCTTCCCCGAAACCGCGGCGCCGGAATTCGCCATGGAAGCGGAGTGGGATCTGGACGACCTGCTGGGCTACTTCGGCACCTGGTCGGCGGTGCAGGGCTACCGGGAGGCCAAGGGCCGGGACCCGGTGGCGGAAATCCGCCAGCGCCTGGCAGACGCCTGGGGTTCTCCTGGGGCCAAGAAAGCAATAAAATGGCCGGTCCATTTGCGCATCGGGCGTAAGGCCGTTTAAAAGCATTCACCGCTAAGGACGCGAAGGTACGCGAAGGAAAACCCAACGCAATAGCCTTTCCTTTGCGTACCTTCGCGTCCTTAGCGGTTCGAGATTTTTTGATTTAAGGAATAACTTATGTTCACCGGTATCGTCCAAGCCGTCGGCAAAATCGAGAAACTGGAGCCCCTCGCCCAAGGCGTGCGGCTCACCATCCGCTCCGCGGGCCTGGACCTGTCCGACGTGTCTCTGGGGGACAGCATCGCCGCCAACGGCGTATGCCTCACCGTCATCAGCAAGGCCGGCAGCGACGGCTACCAGGTGGACGTGTCCCGGGAGACCCTCAACTGCACCGAAGGCCTGGGGGTGGAAGGGGGCGAGCTGAACCTGGAGAAGGCCATGCGCCTCAACGACCAGATCGGCGGCCATATGGTCTCCGGCCACGTGGACGGCGTGGGCACCGTGGTGGCCTTCGACCCGGTGGGGGAGTGCTACCTGCTACGCATCAAGGCGCCCCTGTCCATCGCCAAGTACATCGCCTATAAAGGCTCCATGACGGTGAACGGCGTCAGCCTCACGGTGAACTCGGTGGAGCACGACGAATTTACGATCAATTTAATTCCCCACACGCTGGAGGTCACCACCCTCAAGCACCTCAAGGCGGGCTCCAAGGTCAATCTGGAAGTGGACCTGATCGCCCGCTACGTAGAACGCATGATGCAATTCCAGGACACACAAAAATGACTATCAGCAGTACCGAAGAAATCATCGCCGAAATCAAGGCCGGCCGCATGGTCGTCCTGGTGGACGAGGAAGACCGGGAGAACGAAGGCGACCTGGTGATGGCCGCCGAATTCGTCACCCCCGAAGCCATCAATTTCATGATCCGCCACGCCCGCGGCCTGGTGTGCCTCACCCTCACCGAGGAGCGCTGCCGCCAGCTGGACCTGCCCCTGATGGTGTCGGCCAACAAGCTGGCCCTGGGCACCAACTTCACCGTCTCCATCGAGGCGGCGGAAGGGGTGACCACCGGCATTTCCGCCTCTGACCGGGCGAAAACCATCCTGGCGGCGGTGAACAAGGACGCCAAGCCGTCCGACCTCAACCAGCCCGGCCACATCTTCCCCCTCAAGGCCCAGAAGGGCGGCGTGCTGGTCCGCGCCGGCCACACCGAGGCGGGCTGCGACTTGGCCTCCATGGCCGGAGTGGAGCCGGCGGCGGTGATCTGCGAAATCATCAAGGAAGACGGCGAAATGGCCCGCCTGCCGGACCTGCTGGTGTTCGCCAAGGAACATAATCTCAAGATCGGCACCATCGCCGACCTGATCCACTACCGCAGCCAGAACGAGCGCCTGGTGGAACGGGTGAGCGAGCGCACGGTGGAGACCTGCTTCGGCGAGTTCAAGCTGGTGGGCTACCGGGACCAGACCGCCAACGAAGTGCACCTGGCCCTGGTGAAAGGCGACATCGCCCCCGGCGACGAAGTGCTGGTGCGGGTCCACGAGCCCCTGTCGGTGCTGGACCTGCTGGACACCCACAGCTTCGAGCACGCCTTCAGCGTTCCCGCAGCCATGAAGGCGGTGGCAGAAGCCGGCAAGGGCGTCATCATCCTGATGCGCCGCACCGAAACCGGCGACGACCTGCTGCAGCGCCTCCAGCGCAGCGAAGCCAAGCCCGCCTCCAAGGTGGACCTGCGCAACTACGGCATCGGCGCCCAAATCCTGCGGGATCTCAAGGTCACCAAGATGCGCCTCCTGGCCGTCCCCCGCAAGATGCCGAGCATGACCGGCTTCGACCTGGAAGTGACGGGCTATCTGGAGCCCAAGCGCTGACTGAAATAAATCCTTTCACCGCAGAGGCCGTAAAGGGACGCAGAGGAAAAGCATCAAACAAATTAACGGATTATTCGGGTTTTCCCTGCGTCCTCCGCGTCCTCTGCGGTTAAGAGCTTTTTCCTAAGGAATAAAACATGGCACGTTATGACAACATTTACGAAATCGAACCGAACCTCAACGGCCACGGCCTGAAGATCGGCATCGTCATGAGCCGCTTCAACGTCGACGTGTGCGAGGGCCTCCTGGGCGCCTGCCGCGACGAACTGGCGAAGCTGGGCGTGGCGGATGCCGACGTCACCCTGGCCACCATCCCCGGCGCCCTGGAGCACGCCCTGGTGCTGCAGAAGATGGCGAAATCCGGCAAGTTCGACGCCCTCATCGCCCTCGGCGCGGTGATCCGCGGCGACACCTACCACTTCGAGCTGGTGGCCAACGAATCCGGCTCCGGCATCACCCGCGTCGGCCTCGACACCGGCGTGCCCATCGCCAACGGCATCCTCACCACCGACACCGACGAGCAGGCCCTGGCCCGCATGGCGGAAAAGGGCGCCGACTGCGCCAAGGTGGCGGTGGAAATCGCCAAGCTGCTGAAGTCCCTATGAGCCAAGCCAAATCATCCGGATCCGGCGCCAAGAAAAGCCGGCGCAAATCCCGCGAATTCGCCCTCCAGGCCCTCTACCAGTGGAAGGTGGGCGGCGATGCGGCGGGCACCGTCATGGCCCAACTGGCCGAGGAGAAGGAATTCTCCAAGGTGGACGAGGAGCACTTCACCGGCTTGGTGAAGGGCGTCACCGCCCATGTGGAGGAGCTCAACGCCCTCCTGGCGCCCCACATCGACCGCAAGGTGGAGGAGCTGTCCCCGGTGGAGCACGCCCTGCTGCTGCTGGGCGTCTTCGAACTCCAGCACCATCCCGAAATTCCCTACCGCGTCGTAATCAACGAAGCGGTGGAGCTGGCCAAGAGCTACGGCGGCACCGACGGCCACAAGTTCGTCAACGGCGTGCTGGACAAGCTGGCCGGTCAGCTGCGGGCGGTGGAAATCGCCGCCGCAAAAAAACATTAACCGCAAAGGACGCGAAGGGGCGCAAAGGAATTCTTTCCTTTGTTTTCCTTAGCGTACCTTTGCGTCCTTCGCGGTGAGCGGCTTTTTCCAAAAACGGACCATGCCCTCCGAATTCGACCTCATCAAACGCTTCTTCACCCGCGACACTCCCGGCGCCCTCCTCGGCGTGGGGGACGACGCGGCGCTGCTGGCTCCGTCTCCCGGCATGGTGCTGGCGGTGTCCGCCGACATGCTGGTGGAGGGGCGGCATTTCTCCCCCAACGACGGCCCCGGCACCGTGGGCCACAAATCCCTGGCGGTGAACCTGTCCGACATGGCGGCCATGGGTGCCCAGCCCCGCTGGGCGCTGCTCTCCCTGGCCCTGCCGGAGGCGGACGAGGTGTGGCTGAAGGGCTTTGCCGGCGGCTTCTTCGGCCTGGCGGAGAAGTTCGGCGTCGAATTGGTGGGGGGGGACACCACCCGGGGGCCCCGCAACATCTCGGTACAGATCATCGGCGAAGTGCCGGCGGACCAGGCCCTGCGCCGGGACGGCGCCAAAGCCGGGGACGAAGTCTGGGTTTCCGGGCGTATCGGCACCGCCGCCGCGGCCCTGGCCCATCGCCAGGGGAAGCTGGACCTTGACCCCCTGGAAGCGGCTTCCTGCCTGCCCGCCCTCTACGTGCCCCAGCCCCGTATCGCCCTCGGCCTCGCCCTGCGGGGCATCGCCAGCGCCGCCATCGACATTTCCGACGGCCTGCTGGCGGACCTGGGGCACATTCTGGAGCGCTCCAGTGTCGGCGCGGAAATCGCCTTCGACGCCTTGCCGGTGAACGATGTGGTGGGCGCGCGCCTGGATTCCGATATCGTGCGTCGCTGCGTCCTGGCCGGGGGCGACGACTACGAACTGTGCTTCACCGCTCCGGCGTCCCGCCACGGCAAAATCGCCGCCCTGGCCGAGGTGCTGGAACTGCCCCTCACCCCCATCGGCCGCATCACCGCCGAGGCGGGCCTGACAGTATTGAAAGACGGCCAGCCCCTGGCCGTGGGAGCCACCGGCTTTGACCACTTCAGTTCATAAAATTGGGGGATTAGGGAAATATGAAAGCAAGGATACGGGAGAAGTTGCAGGTTGATTTGGATGGAAAGGTCTATACGGGAGAAAGGGTGATAGAGGGGACCATTAAATTAGACCAGTACATCGCGTATCAAGGGATTTGCATTCCAGACCTTCACGGGTACAGCCCTGATGAAATGAACACAACAATGTTGTCAGCCGCAAGGTTAATCCTTTCTGAATTGGTTACAGGGCGCACGATTTCCGCATCCCCTTGTTCTAAATATGGGATATAGGATGAAACACCATGTTTCGTGGCGCTTCCTGCTGCGCCATCCCGCCCATTTCCTCGCCTTCGGCCTGGGCTCTGGCCTGTCCCCCTTCGCGCCGGGCACCGCCGGCTCCCTGCTGGCCATCCCCCTTTATCTCCTGCTGGCCTGGGCAGTGCCCATGCCCTGGCTGCTGGGGGTGGTGGCCGTGGCCTTCCTGGCCGGCATCTGGTTCTGCGACGTGGCGGGCAAGTCTCTCGGTGTGGCCGACCACGGAGGCATCGTGTGGGACGAGATCGTCGCCATGTGGCTGATCCTGGCCTTCACCCCCATGACCCTGTGGTGGTACGGGGCGGCCTTCGCCCTGTTCCGCCTGTTCGACATCTGGAAGCCCTTTCCCATCGGTTATTTCGACCGCCATACCCACGGTGGTTTCGGCGTCATGCTGGACGATTTGCTGGCCGCGATTTACGCAATGGGTATCATCCATCTCTCTTTGCTTTTGATTTAATTAAGGATATTCATAATGCCGAAGTGGAGAAACGGATTTGCCGCCGCCCTGATGCTGGTTCTGCCCCTGGCCCAGGCGGCTGACGCGCCGAAAAGGGCACCCTTCCATCCTCCGGCGGAGAGCGAAATTCCTGCCGGCCCCCTGGGGGACGCCATCCGCTACGGCGAGAAGGTGCTGACCCAGACCCAGGGGTATGCCAAGAAATACGTGGGCAACGGCCTCAACTGTACCTCTTGCCACCTCAACGGCGGCAAGACACCTTATGCCTCCCCCTTTGTGGGTATCTGGGGGGTATATCCGGAATATCAGTCCCGCGATGCGCGGGTGAATTCCCTGCAGGACCGGATCAACGACTGCTTCCAACGCTCCATGAACGGCAAGCCCCTGCCTGACGACAGCGATGAAATGCGCGGTGTCCTGGCCTATATGTGGTGGCTGTCCAAGGGCGTGCCCACCGGCATGGACGTGGAGGGCCGCGGCTTCAAGCATATCAAGGCCGAACGGGCCCCCGACGAGGCGAAGGGCAAGGCGGTCTATGCCGCCAAGTGTTCCGCCTGCCATGGTGCCGACGGCCAGGGCATGAGCGGCGCCAACGGCAGCTACCTGTTCCCTGCCCTGTGGGGCCCCAATGCCTTCAACATCGGCGCTGGCATGGCGCGCCTGGACACCGCTGCCGCCTTCGTCAAGACCAATATGCCCCTCGGTCAGGGCAACACCCTCACCGACCAGGAAGCCTACGACGTGGCCGCCTACTTCACCCGCCAGCCCCGCCCCGACTTCAAGGGGAAGGCCAAGGATTGGCCCAAGGGTGGCAAACCCGCGGACGCCCGCTACTGATGCGTTCGCTCCCCGACGGCGGCCTCTATCCCCTGGCCGAAAAACTCGGCCGCTTCCTCAAGGAGCGCGGCTGGATGCTGGCCACCGCCGAGTCCTGCACCGGCGGCTGGGTGGGGGAGGCGGTGACCGCCGTTTCCGGCAGCTCCGCCTGGTATGACCGGGGCTTCATCACCTACAGCAACGAGGCCAAGCAGGACATGCTGGGGGTGTCGGCGGAAACCCTCGCCGCCTTTGGCGCGGTAAGCGAAGCCACGGTGAGGGAAATGGCCCGCGGCGCCCTGGAGCACAGCCGCGCCCAAGTAACAGCGGCCATCTCCGGCATCGCCGGCCCCACCGGCGGCACCCCGGAAAAGCCCGTCGGCTTGGTGTGGTTCGCCTGGGCGTTCCAGGACGGCCGGGTGGAGGCCGAGCAGCGGGTCTTCGCCGGCGACCGCCAGTCAGTTCGCCGCCAAGCGGTGGAATACGCCCTGCAAGGCGTGCTAAGGTTTTTGTAGCGCAGGCGACTCGCCTGCCTCTCAAACCAAATGCAGGCGAGGTCGCCTGCGCTACAGGTCAGGCCGTTGATGGCTTCCTTCCTCTGGCGCACAATGCAGGGGCCATGGACCGCCTCTCCCGCATCTACGCCCTCCACCGTCAGCTGGCCGGCCGCCGCTATCCGGTGTCCCACAAGGCGCTGGAACAGGAGCTGGGCTGCTCCCGCGCCACCGTCACCCGCATCATCCAGGATCTGCGCAATTTCTTCGCCGCCCCCATCGAATACGACCGGGAAGCCAACGGCTACCGCTACGAACACGGCAAGAGCTTCGAGCTGCCGGGCCTGTGGTTCAGCGCCGAGGAGCTGGAAGCCCTCCTCGCCATGCAGCGGCTGCTGGGCGGGCTCCAGCCCGGCCTGCTGGACAGCCTGCTGGCCCCCTTCCGCCAGCGGGTGGAGGCGGTGCTGGCCTCCGAGCAACTGGGCCAGGGGGAGGCCCTGCGCCGCATCCGCATCCTTCCTTTGGCGGTCCGCGCCGTGGACGGAAACCTGTTTCGCACCGTCGCCGGGGCCGTTCTCGGCCGCAAGCGCCTGCATCTGGTCTACCGCGGCCGGGGGCGCGATGCGGAAACCCGGCGGGAGGTGTCCCCCCAGCGCCTGGTCCACTACCGGGACAACTGGTACCTGGACGCCTGGTGCCATGACCGGGAGGCCCTGCGCAGCTTCGCCCTGGACCGGGTGGTGGAAGCGCGCCCCCTCGATACCCCCGCCACGGATATTGCCGAAGAAACCCTGGACGCCCACTTTGCCGCCGGCTACGGCATCTTCGGCGGCGCGGCGCAATTCACCGCCGTCCTGCGCTTCACCCCCGAGCGCGCCCGCTGGGTGGCGGACGAGCGCTGGCATCCGGACCAGGAGGGGGCAACCCTGGCCGACGGCCGCTTCGAACTGCGTTTTCCCTATTCCGATCACCGGGAACTGGTGATGGACATCCTCAAGCACGGCCCCGAGGTGGAAGTGGTCGGTCCCCCCGAACTGCGCCGGGCCGTGGCCGAAAAACTCCGCGCCGCCCTGGTCCAGTACGAAAAAGATTCGGCATAGGCTCAGGTTTTGAGCCACCCCCTGCCCGACAATGGCTAAGAGCTTATTTCAGCCGGTTCCGTACCCCGCGCCAGGGCCATTTGGGGTGCAGTGCTAGGCGCGAGCCGCGCCGTTTGGTCATTCCAAACAAGCGGCGAGCAACAACGCAATGTGCCCCAAATGGCCCTGGCCCTCCGGGTTGCCGCGAGAAAGGGCGTCTGCTTTGTCGCTCGGCTCGCCAATGGAATAACCATTGGCTTCGCCTCGCTTCGCGCACCCATCCCTTTCTCGCGGCAACGCGGGGTATGGAACCGGCTGAAATAAGCTCTTTAAGGAGGTGAACCATGCAACGACGCCGATTTCTGCAATCCCTGTTTTCCGCCCTGGGCTTGGCCGCCGTGCCCACGGCCCAGGCCGAGCCATCCCCCTGGGTGCGGGTCCAGACTTCGCCCCTGGCCGGTTTCCAGCACCACGACGGCGAGACCGTGTGGCCGGCGCTGCGTCCCGGCGACCGGCTGACCCTGGCCCGGGAGCCGAAGAATCCCTACGACCCCCTGGCGGTACGGGTGGAGTGGAAGGGCTTCATGCTGGGCTACGTTCCCCGGGCGGAAAACCGCACCGTTGCCCGCCTCCTCGACCGTGGCGCGAAGCTGGACGCCCGGGTGGCCCGCCTGTGCGAAAGCCACGATCCGTGGGAGCGGGTGCGGCTGGAAATCCTGGCCCGGGTATAGCAGGCGCGGGGCGTGTCCCGGGCTTGGGCGACACCGTCAGATATGACATAATTCACTGATTATTTTTGCGAGGTTACTAGACATGGACGAGAACAAGAGCAAGGCTCTTCAAGCGGCGCTGGCCCAGATCGAGAAGCAGTTCGGCAAGGGCTCCATCATGCGTCTGGGCGACCACGCAGAAAACCAGGACATCCAGGTGGTTTCCACCGGCTCCCTGGGCCTGGACATCGCCCTGGGCGTGGGCGGTCTGCCCCGGGGGCGGATCGTGGAAATCTACGGCCCGGAATCCTCCGGCAAGACCACCCTCACCCTCCAGGTGATCGCCGAGATGCAGAAGCTGGGCGGCACCGCGGCCTTCATCGACGCCGAACACGCCCTCGACCCGCAGTACGCCGGCAAGCTGGGCGTGAACGTTTCCGACCTGCTGATTTCCCAGCCGGACACCGGCGAACAGGCCCTGGAAATCGCCGATATGCTGGTGCGCTCCGGTTCCGTGGACGTGGTGGTGATCGACTCCGTCGCGGCCCTGACCCCCAAGGCCGAAATCGAAGGCGAGATGGGCGACTCCCACATGGGCCTGCAAGCCCGCCTGATGTCCCAGGCCCTGCGCAAGCTCACCGCCAACATCAAGCGTTCCAACACCCTGGTGATCTTCATCAACCAGATCCGGATGAAGATCGGCGTCATGTTCGGCAACCCCGAGACCACCACCGGCGGCAACGCTCTCAAGTTCTACGCCTCGGTGCGCCTGGACATCCGCCGCACCGGCGCCATCAAGAAGGGCGACGAGGTGATCGGCTCCGAGACCAAGGTGAAAGTGGTCAAGAACAAGGTGGCCCCCCCCTTCAAGCAGGCCGAGTTCGACATCCTCTACGGCGAGGGCATTTCCCGCGAGGGCGAGATCATCGAACTGGGCGTGACCCACAAGATCGTCGAGAAGTCCGGCGCCTGGTACGCCTACAACGGCGAGAAGATCGGCCAGGGCAAGGACAACGCCCGGGAGTTCCTCAAGGAGCACAAGGACATCGCCGCCGAGATCGAGAACAAGGTGCGCGCCGCCCTGGGCGTGAGCGGCCTGCCGACCACGGTGGACCCCGCCGACGGGGATGCCTGATCCCGCCGTGGTCGCCGCTGAGCGGCGGGCACCCGGCGAGGACGCCCCTTGTGGGCGCAGCAACAAATAGAAATGGCTGAAAAAGCCATTTCCATCCGGCAACGGGCGCTGGGCTTCCTGGCCCGGCGCGAATATTCCCGGCTGGAACTGAAGCGCAAGCTGGCGCCGCATACCGAGGATGAGGCCGAAGTGGACGCCCTGCTGGAGGATTTCCAGACGCGGGGCTGGCTGTCGGAAGCGCGCTTCACCGAGCAGCTCATCCACGCCCGCCGGGCCAAATTCGGCACCCAGCGCATCGTCCAGGAACTGCGGGAGAAGGGCGTCGGCGAGGACGCCATCGGCGCCGCCCTGCCGGAGCTGAAGGACAGCGAACTGGAAACCGCCCGGGCGGTGTGGGCCAAGAAGTTCGGCCAGGTGCCGGCGGATGCCAAGGAAAAGGCCAAGCAGGTGCGCTTTCTAGCCAGCCGCGGCTTTCGGATGGACGTGATTTTTCGCGTCGTGGGCGGGGACGAGGATTGAAGGGAGTGCCGGTCATGAAAAAAGCGCTGTTGCTGTCGATGCTGGCTCTGGCCCTGGGGGGCTGCAACTATTTGCCGGTGGGGACGACGCCCATCAAGGACATCGTCGCCGCGCCCGCCAGCTTCGAAGGCAAGGAGGTCAAGCTGCGGGGCACAGTCAGGGAAGTGACCAAGATTCCGTTCCTGGACCTCCGCCAGTACACCCTGGACGACGGCAGCGGCGAAATCACGGTGGTGGCCGCCGGCGAACTGCCGGCGGAAAAGACCGCCCTGCTGGTGACCGGCAAGGTGGAAAGCACCGCCATCATCGGCGGCCAGTCCCTGGGGCTGCACCTTAAGGAAATAGAGCGCCACGGCGGTTTCTGACCAGTGCCCAAGGCACCAAGGATTTTTTTTCCCTCTCCCCTTGAGGGAGAGGGTTAGGGTGAGGGGTATGCATTGTTTATCACCCCCACCCCAACCCTCCCCCTTCAAGGGGGAGGGGGCGTTGGAGTAAACCGGCGCATCCCTAATGAAGATTATTGACATCGGGTTCGGACGTAACTAAATGAAAAGCAGCGAAATTCGCCAGAAATTCCTCGACTACTTCGCCTCCAAAGGCCACACCGTCGTAGCTTCCAGCTCCCTGGTTCCCCACGAGGACCCCACGCTCCTGTTCACCAACGCGGGCATGAACCAGTTCAAGGACGTGTTCCTGGGCTTCGACAAGCGCCCCTACACCCGCGCCGCTACTTCCCAGAAGTGCGTGCGCGCCGGGGGCAAGCACAACGACCTGGAAAACGTCGGCTACACCGCACGCCACCACACCTTCTTCGAAATGCTGGGCAACTTCAGCTTCGGCGACTACTTCAAGCGCGACGCCATCCAGTACGCCTGGGAGCTGCTCACGGTCGTGTTCAAGCTGCCCAAGGAAAAGCTCTATGTCACGGTCTACGCCGAAGACGACGAAGCCTTCGACATCTGGACCCGGGAAATCGGCCTCGCCCCCGAGCGCGTCATCCGCATCGGCGACAACAAGGGCGCCCGCTACGCCTCCGACAACTTCTGGATGATGGGCGACACCGGCCCCTGCGGCCCCTGCACCGAAATCTTCTACGACCACGGCGAGCACATCCCGGGCGGCCTGCCGGGCACCCCGGAGGAAGACGGCGACCGCTACATCGAAATCTGGAACAACGTCTTCATGCAGTTCAACCGGGACGAAGCCGGCGTCATGCACCCCCTGCCCAAGCCTTCCGTGGACACCGGCATGGGCCTGGAGCGCATCTCCGCCGTGCTGCAGCACGTGCATTCCAACTACGAGATCGACCTGTTCCAGGCCCTGATCAAGGCCGCCGCCCGGGAAACCCACTGCGCCGACCTGGACAGCCCCTCCCTGAAAGTGCTGGCCGACCACATCCGCGCCTGCTCCTTCCTCATCGCCGACGGCGTCATCCCCGGCAACGAAGGCCGCGGCTACGTGCTGCGCCGCATCATCCGCCGCGCCATCCGCCACGGCTACAAGCTGGGCGCCCGCGCCGCCTTCTTCCACAAGCTGGTGGCCGACCTGGTGGCCGAGATGGGCGACGCCTACCCCGAGCTGAAGCAGAACCGGGCCCGGGTCACCGAGGTGCTGAAGATGGAGGAAGAGCGCTTCTTCGAAACCATCGAGCACGGCATGGGCATCCTGGAAGCGGAACTGGCTGAACTGGCCAAATCCGGCGCGAAGCTGTTCAACGGCGACACCGCCTTCAAGCTCCACGACACCTACGGCTTCCCCCTCGACCTCACCGCCGACATGTGCCGCGAGCACGGCGTGACGGTGGACGCCGCCGGCTTCGACTCCGCCATGGCCCGCCAGCAGGAGCAGTCCCGGGCCGCCGGCAAGTTCAAGATGGCCGCCGCCCTGGAATACAGCGGCCAGCCCACCGCTTTCCACGGCTACGAGAAGCTGGAAGTGGCCGGCGCCAAGATCACCGCCCTCTATGTTGACGGCACCCCGGTCGGCGAAATGAAGGCCGGCCAGCAAGGCGTGGTGGTGCTGGACAATACCCCCTTCTACGCCGAATCCGGCGGCCAGGTGGGCGACTCCGGCGTGCTGGAAGCCTCCGGTGCTCAGTTCGCGGTGGAAGACACCCAGAAAATCCAGGCCGACGTCTTCGGCCACCACGGCGCCCTGAAATCCGGCAGCCTCAAGGTGGGCGATGCCGTTACTGCCAAGGTCGACGGCGCCCGCCGCGCCCGCACCCAGCGCAACCACTCGGTCACCCACCTGATGCACAAGGCCCTGCGGGAAGTGCTGGGCGGCCATGTGCAGCAGAAGGGCTCCCTGGTCGACCCGGACAAGACCCGCTTCGACTTTGCCCACAACGCGCCCGTTACGCCCGAGGAAATCCGCCGGATAGAGGCCATCGTCAACGCCGAAATCCTCGCCAACGCCGCCACCGACGCCTCGGTCATGTCCATCGACGCCGCCCAGAAAACCGGCGCCATGATGCTGTTCGGCGAGAAGTACGGCGACGAGGTGCGGGTGCTGACCATCGGCTCCTCCAAGGAACTGTGCGGCGGCACCCACGTGGCCCGCACCGGCGACATCGGCCTGTTCAAGATCGCCATGGAAGGCGGCGTCGCCGCCGGCGTGCGCCGCATCGAAGCGGTCACCGGCGACAACGCCCTGGGCTACATCCAGGAGCGGGAAGCCCTGCTGGCCCAGGCCGCCGGCGCCTTCAAGGCCCCGGTGCAGGAACTGCCGGGCAAGATCGTCCAGATCATGGACAACGTGAAGGCCCTGGAAAAGGAACTGGCCAAGCTCAAATCCAAGCTCGCCTCCAGCCAGGGGGACGACCTCGCCGACCAGGCGGTGGAAATCAACGGCGCCCAGGTCCTGGCCGCCACCCTGGAAGGGGCGGATGCCAAGACTCTGCGGGAGACCCTGGACAAGCTGAAGGACAAGCTGAAATCCGCTGCCGTGGTGCTGGGTGCTGTGGCTGACGGCAAGGTGACCTTGATCGCCGGTGTGACCGCGGACCTGACTGCCAAGGTGAAGGCTGGCGAGCTGGTCAACTTTGTCGCCCAGCAGGTGGGCGGCAAGGGGGGCGGGCGGCCGGATATGGCTCAGGCTGGGGGGACTCAGCCGGAGAATCTGCCGGGGGCGCTGGCGGGCGTGGCCGAGTGGGTCAAGGGTAAGTTGTAAAAATGTAGGGTGGGTTAGCGGCGTCGCCGCGTAACCCGCCGTTCGATGGAAGCGGGTTGGCCGGAAGGCTGACCCGCTTTTGTTTTGTGGTTTGTCGCGCTTTGCGCGGATGTTTGGGTGTCGGGGGCTGCCCGACAGCAGGTTACTTTCTTTTGCTTGCCCAAAAGATAAGTAAGGCGGTTTCAAGGACCAAGTGCAACAGAGGGGTCGAGTGTAATGCCCTGGTTAGCACAATGCTCGCAGAAGACTTCGGCCGGCGTGCGAAAGCCCAGAGACTTCCGCGGTCGAGTGTTGAGAGACCA
>Ga0209269_1000400_pt1 | contig 41986 bp, 35 predicted proteins | sample MTBAKMMethaMetaG_FD_187455 | JGI IMG/M metagenome (GOLD analysis project Ga0209269, IMG submission 187455) | Enrichment culture microbial communities from Arthur Kill intertidal strait, New Jersey, USA, that are MTBE-degrading - MTBE-AKM (Arthur... | ecosystem: Environmental > Aquatic > Marine >... | reverse complement strand
AAACGCCGGCCACCCCAGGAGGGGACCCGCGGCTAATAATCAGGGCTACTACGACGAGCAGGCCGTTGTTCAAGGCGTTAAAACCCTTCATATTGCGTCTCCTCCTTCCGGGGCAAGCCCAATGTTTAATGAATTTCGGTGCATTGTAACGGACTTGCCTGCCCGTGTCAAGCTGGATACTGCATGCGCCGATTTGCGGCTTGCCTGCAGGGTTGCAGGGATCGTCCCATGATGACAAGATGAGTATAAGGAGGTGTTGAGTTTGAATTTTTCCTGGCTATTCTGGTTCTTCATCCTTTCCAGCATGCTGACCCCGGTGTTCAGGCAGAAGCTCCTGGAGTCCCAGAGACGTTCCGTTCTCATGAAGCTCGAGAAGAAGCGGTCTTCCCGGGTGATCACGCTGATCCACAGGCAGGAGACGGTTTCCTTCCTGGGGATCCCCGTTTCGCGCTATATCAACGTGGACGATTCCGAGGAGATCCTGAGGGCGATCCGGTTGACGCCTTCCGACCTGCCGATCGACCTGATCCTGCACACACCGGGAGGACTTGTCCTGGCAGCCGAGCAGATCGCCTGCGCCCTGATCCGGCACGAGGCTCCCGTGACGGTTTTCGTTCCCCATTACGCCATGTCGGGCGGGACCCTGGTCGCCCTGGCTGCAGACCGCATCGTCATGGACCCGAACGCTGTGCTTGGGCCCGTGGACCCGCAGCTGGGCCAGATGCCGGCGGCTTCCATCCTGAAGGTCGTGGAGCAGAAGGACATAAACGAGATAGACGACCAGACCCTTGTTTTCGCGGACATCTCCCGCAAGGCCATACGCCAGGTCCATGAAACGGTGGTCACCATCACCACGGCCAACGGCATGGAAAAAGAAAAAGCCGTTGCCCTGGCGGACAAGCTGACCCTGGGAACCTGGACCCATGACTATCCCATCGGTGCCGAGGAAGCCATCGAGCTGGGGTTCCCTGCAGACACGGAAATGCCCGAGGAAGTCTACGCGCTCATGATGCTTTACCCGCAGCAGGGGGCCATGAGGCCTTCCGTCATGTATATCCCGATGCCCTACGAGGGACCGAAGGGACCCCGGAAGGCCCGGGCGATCCTCGATCTATTCCGCGGGGGCGAGGCTCGTTGATCCCGATAGGAGACGACGTCCCCGGGGAACGCTTCCCGTTTTTGACCTATACCCTGATCGGGTTCAACGTCCTGGTTTTCCTTTTCCAGCTCAGCCTCCCGCAGGCAGATCTTCACGGCGTGATCCTCACCTGGGGGGTCACCCCGAGGGAGCTGGCAGCCTGGAGCGGCCAGCCGTGGGTCCTGGCGACCCTGGTGACGTCACTCTTCCTGCACGGGGGATGGTTTCACCTCATCGGCAACATGCTCTACCTCTGGATTTTCGGGAATAACGTGGAAGACCGGATGGGGCACGTGGGTTTCCTGCTTTTCTACCTGCTGTGCGGGATCGCGGCCAGTTTGGCGGAAGTATTCCTGAAGCCGGGGTCGGCCCTTCCGACCATCGGGGCAAGCGGGGCCATCGCGGGGGTACTGGGGGCGTATTTCCTGCTTTATCCCAAGGCGAAGGTTATCCTGCTTGTCCCCGTATTCCTCTTTTTCTTTTTCACGGTGCAGGTTCCAGCGGTGGTTGTCCTTGGATTGTGGTTCGTCATGCAGCTTTTCAGCGGGGTTTCCCAGCTGGGCATAAGCACGGAGAGCGGCGGGGTGGCCTATTGGGCCCACGCGGGCGGTTTCATCGCCGGAATGGTCCTGATGCCCCTTTTCCGATGCAGCCGGCGCTCTCCTCTGCGCTACATCTACCAGTGCGATCGCCGCAAGGAGTAGCGCGGGTTCCAGAGGAGGAAAACACCGAAGGCCGAGGCGAAAAGGAGGGCAGCCAGGGCACGAAAGGCCCCTGCCGTGCCGAGGACCCCGGAAAGGCTTCCCAGAAGGATGGGCACCGCGAAAAAGCAGGCACCCATGGAAAACCAGGTGAGCGCCGAGACGCGGGCCCTCAGGTGCGGTTCGGCCACGTCACCGATGAGCGCCATGTGGAGGGGAAAGCCCAGCCCCATGGCGATGCCGAAGAGAATGCCCCAGAGGGCGTAGGAGAGGTTCCCGTTCGCGAAAGAGGCCCCGAAAAGCCCAAGGGAGGTCAGGGCGATGGCGGGCGCGGCCATCTGCCTGCGGGGGAGGGTGTCCAGGATCTTCCTGCAGCCGACACGGATCAAAAGTCCCATCGTGGCGTTTGCCGTCAGGAAAAGGGAGGGAAGGAGACCTCGCTCCGACGCGACGCCGCCGATCGCCAGCAGGCAGGCATCGGTCATCGAGAATACGGTCACCGACAACAGAAGGACCCTTATGCCGGGTTTTCCCGCCACGGCCAGCAGGCTTTCGCCCTTTACCCCTCTTTCTTTTTGCGGAATTTCGAGTTCGGGGAGCCTGAGACCGCAGGCCATGGCGTACAGGGCGATCAGCGGGACGAACCAGGCGTATGAAAAGGTCCAGCCTTTCTTGAGGAAAAAGTCCGCCAGCGGGACGAAGGTCACCAGCGGGACGATCCCGCCCGCAGAGATGAGCGAAAAGGCGGATCCCCTTATCGAGTCGGGTATTCCCAGCGTCTGGTAGGTCGTCAGGGCGATGACGTAAAGGCTGGACCCGACCCCCATCAGGACCCTCCAGAAGACCAGCCAATGGAAACTTGCCCCCGTCAGGGCGAAGCCCGCGCTCCCGGCAAGGCAGAGGAGCGAGCCGGCCAGGAAGGTCCGCCTGAAGCCCAGGCGCGAAACGACGTCCCCTGCGAAGGGCCGGCAGCACGTCTGCGCTGCGTAGAACGCACCCATGATCCACCCGATTTGGGTCGGTGTGTCCATTCCCCTCATCGCCAGGTAAATCCCCAGCAGGTAATAGACGTTCGAGAGCCCGAAGATAGCAGTGTACCCCTCGGCCAACCCCAGGACGGTGCGGCTTTCCTTCTTCACGCGGATCTCCCCCTGCAACCATTTCCGGCTCATTCTAGAGGATCTGTTCCCCTGTGTCTTGACAGCCTGGTTCCGAATATTTAGTATATTTTACGAGATACATAGCGGGATACGACTTAGTGAAAAAGGGGAATAACCAGATGCCCAGGACTTCGGCCGAAGAAAGGGCGCACCGGGAAATCATCAAGCTCATCCTCTCCCAGAAGTATGCCCCCGGGGATCGCCTCGTGGAAGCGGAACTGGCCCAGGAAATGGGCTTGAGCCGAACCCCCGTGAGGAACGCCCTGCGCAAGCTGATCGCGGAAGGTCTCCTTGAAAACCAGGACAACAAGGGCTGCGTGATCCCGAAGATCACGCCATCGGACATGGAATCCGTTTTCAGCATCAGGACCCTCCTTGAAGGCCGGGCGGCGGCAGCCGCGGCCAAGCTCGCGACAGACGCCGACATCGACCAGCTGAAGAAACTGCTCGCCACGGAAAGGGAGCTTTACTCCCAGGGAAGCATGGAGCCTTACACGGAGATCAACCAGCAGATCCACCTCGGCATTGGGACCCTTTCCAGGAACGATTACCTCGAGAGGTTCATCCGCCAGGCCTTCTGGAGAGCAGAGCTCTACATCTTCTTCTTCGACCGCTTCTACATTCGGCCCGGAGGCACCGAACCTCCCCTGAGGGACCCGGATAAGTCCCAGAGCTGCAGGGAACATGCGCGGCTGGTCCAGGCGATCGCTTCCCGCGATTCCAACCTGGCCGAGTCGGTCATGAAGGAGCACATCCAGTCCACTTACCAAACGATCACCAGGCGGGTCTTCTCCTTCTGACCGGAAAACGGGGGAGGGCCTGCGAAAACGAGGGAAAGGAGATGAACCAGAGCAAGACGCACTTTTTTGCAGCACGAACAGAAAGAGCAAAAATTCGTGAAAGGGAAGTGGAAAATGATGGAAAACTACGGCATCCTATCGATTCTTCCTCCTCTGGTGGCCGTTATCCTGGCCATGAAGTACAAGAACGTTCTCGTTGCCCTGTTCGCCGGCTGCTTCATCGGGACGCTGGCCATCTACCACTGGAATCCCATGACAGCCGTCGTCGCCGTGATCAAGGAGTACATCCTCGTCCAGGCGGCAGACAGCTATAATTCCAATCTTCTCGTGATGATGGTTTTTATCGGGGGGTTCGTCGGGGTTGTCACTTATTCCGGCGGCGCCAGGGCCTTCGCGGAGAAGTCGGTGGGCTGGATCAGCAGTCGGGCCAAGGCCCAGGTTGCGACCTGGCTGGCGGGCATCCTGGTTTTCTTCTCCGACTCGGCCAGTCCCATGCTTGTCGGCTCGATTTTCCAGCCCGTCACCGACCGGATGCGGGTCAGCCGTGAAAAGCTGGCCTGGCTGCTGGACACGACCGCTTCGCCGGTTTGCATCCTGGTGCCCTTTATCGGTTGGGGTATCTTCATCCAGGGCCTGATCCAGAAGGAGTATGCCGCTTTGAATCTCACGGAGTCCGAGTGGGACGTGTTCCTCCAGGTCATCCCCTTCCAGTTCTATGCCCTTGGGGCTCTCGTGATGGTTCCGCTGGTTGCCTTTCTGGGTTTCGAATTCTCCGCCATGTACAAGGCCGAGAAACGGACCAGGGAAACAGGCCTGCCGTACTGGCCTGAAGCCAACATTTCCAGGGTTTTCACCGATATCGAGGAAAAACCCGGTGCAGCCAAGGCCCATGCCTCGATGATCCTCGTTCCCCTCCTGATCCTCTTCGCCTGCATCGTCGGCCTGCTGGTTCCCTTCGGGTTTCCTTTCAAGAAGCTGCCCGGTCCCATGCTCAGGACGGCCCTTTGCACGGGTTATTTCCTCGGTGCCCTGTCCTGCATCGCCCTCATGGTCACCTACAAGGTGAACACCCTCAAGGAAGCCTACAAGATGTACATGAAGGGTGCCGGCGAGATGATGTTCATCCTCATGATCCTTGTCCTGGCCTGGTCCCTGGGTTCGGTCTGCAAGACCCTCGGAACGGCGAAGTACATTGTGAGCCTGGCCCAGGGAAGCATCCCGGGCTGGAGCGTCCCGGCCATCCTTTTCCTGACCGGTGCCATGATCAGCTTTGCCACGGGCAGTTCCTGGGGAACCTTCGCCATTCTCATGCCCCTGGGTATTCCCATGGCCCATGCACTGGGCGGACCCCTGCTCGTTTCGATCGGGGCGGTCCTGAGCGGCGGCCTCTTCGGCGACCACTGCTCCCCGATTTCCGATACGACGATCCTTTCCTCGATGGGGGCGGCCTGTGATCACATCGATCACGTGAGGACGCAGATCCCTTACGCTGGAACGGTTGCGCTTGCCAGCTTCATCGCCTACCTTGTCGCCGGGATCTTCCCGTCGACCGTCGTCCTGGCACTGGCCATCGGGCTCGTGGCCGTTTTCCTGGCGGTTTTCGGGAAAATCTGGGGGCAAAAGGTGGAAAACTACACGGCTGCCGACATCGCTGCGGAAGAGGCGCGCGGCGGCGCAAAGGCCTGATCGGAAGGATTGACGGGAAGGCCTCGTGGAGCGAGGCTTTCCCCTTATTTGGAATCCAGAAGGAGATGTTCCTGTAATGTCCCACGTTCTTGTTTTCGGGGCGGGCCGTGTGGCGCGCCCCTGCGTCCAGCACCTTTTGAAGGACCCCAAGATCCGGGTCACCGTCGTGGACATGGACCCCGCGAACCTGGCCCGTGTCCTGGAGAACCACCCCCGGGGTGAGGGAATCGTCGCCAACGCCGCCGCCGAGGCCCGGGAACTGATCGCCCGGGTGAACCCGGACCTGGTGGTCAACCTCCTGCCCGCGGCGTTCATGTTCCCCGTGGCGAAACTCTGCGTCGAGGCCAAAAAGCACATGGTCAACCCGTCCTACATCAAGGACGACATGAAGACCCTGGACGGGCCCGCGAAAGAAGCCGGCCTGACCCTGCTCTGCGAACTGGGGCTGGACCCGGGGATCGACCACATGTCCGCCGCCCGGACCGTGAATTTCATCCACGATCGGGGAGGAATGGTGGAAAGCTTCCGCTCCGTCTGCGGGGCCCTTCCCGCCGCCGACGCCAACACGAACCCCTGGGGGTACAAGCTCAGCTGGGCGCCGTCGGGGCTCATCGGGGCGAGCAAGCGGGACGCCCGGGTGAAGCTGGACGGGGCCGTGCACGAGTGGCCGGGGGGCGAAACCTACGAGCACGTCCACCTGGAGGAAACCCCGGGCCTGGGCTGGTTCGAGATCTACGCCAACGCGGACTCCCTGCCGTACCTGGAGCGCTACGGGATCCCCGAGGCCCACACGATCTACCGGGGGACGATCCGGTACGTCGGGTGGTGCGAGACCGTCATCGCCATGAACGCCCTGCACCTGGTGGACGAAGACGTCCAGGACTTCACGGGGATGACCTACCGGGACTTCATGGCGAAACAGGCCGGTGAAGCCGACCCCGCGAAGGCCGAGGAAGCCGTCTGCAAAAAGCTGGGCATCAAGCCCAGTTCCGCCGTGTTCGAGCGCTTCGCGTGGCTGGGGCTGTTCGACGACCGGCCCCTGCCCATGGAGAAGGGCACGGCCCGGGACGTCATCTCGTTCCTGTTCGGGGAGAAGCTGGTGTACACGGAAGGCGAGCGTGACCTGGTGATCCTGAAGGACGAAATGACGGCGTTCTACCCGAAGTCGGGCACTCGGCTTCGCCACACCTCGACGCTGGTGGACTTCGGCATCCCGGGCGGGGACAGCTCCATCGCCCGGACCACGGGCCTGCCCCCGGCCATCGGAGCCCGCCTCATCCTGGACGGGGAAGTCCGGGCCTACGGCGTGATGTCTCCCGTCATCCCCGAGGTCTACGACCCGATCCTGCAAACCCTCGAAGCCGAGGGAATCCGTCTCACAGAGAGGGCCGAAGCCCTTTAGTAGAACCGGGTAGCCGGTCTTGAACCCAAGCTGGGGCCAGGTCTTGAATTCGAGCATCGACGAGAACCGATGCTCGAATTCAAGACCTGGCCCCAGCTTTGCCCCATCCTTTCCCCATCCTTTCCGTATAAAATGGCCCTCATGAGCGCACAACGAATCGGGAAAACCGTCTGGACCATCAGCGCGGCGAACTTCTTCATCGCCGGCTTCACGAAGTGCTACATGCTGCTGCCCGCCTACATGGCCGCAAGCGGGGTGGTGGACCCGGGGCGCGTCGGCTGGCTGATGGGGAGTTTCTACATCAGTTCCTTCGTGCGCCCCTTCGTGGGCTGGTTCACGGATTCCGCGGGCTTCAGGCGGGTCCTCTTCTTCTCGGGCGCCCTGGCCTCCCTCTCTGGCCTGGGGATCCTCGTCACGAACCCGCGCTCCCTGGTTTTCCTCACCGGGTGGCGGATCCTCTCCGGCATCGCCTACAGCCTCTTCGCCGTGGCCCTGACGGCCTACCAGTCCCTGGCCGTGAGGGGGGAGGACCGCGGGGCGGGCCTTTCCGTCGTCTCTTCCACCACGAACCTGCCGTTTTTGCTGGTCGTTCCCGTTTGCGAGGCGCTGCTGGCCGCCGGGTTCCTGAAAACCTTCCTCCTGGTGCCCGTCCTGATGGGCGTCGGCACCTGCGTCCTCGCCCTTCGCCTGCCCCAGGTGGACATTCTCCGTCCCGCCCGGCGCGGTTCGGGCGTGAAAACCGCCGCCGTCCTGGCGAACCCCCAGGTCCGGATGCTTTTGCAGTCGGTCTTCCTTTTCTGCGCCGTGGACGCCGGCCTCCTCAGCATCTCCGCCCTGGGCCGGGAACGGGGCATCTCGGTCTCGGCCTTCTTCGCCGCCTCCGCCGTCTCGTCCCTGGCGATCCGTTTCTTCGGCCGCTCCCTCGTGGACCGCCTCCCCCGCGTGCGAACCTCCTGGCTCTGCGCGGTCGCCTCTGCCGTGCTTCTGGCCTCCTGCGCCCTCCCGGTCGTCCGCGGGGCCTTCGGCTTCGGCGCCTGCGGGATCCTCTACGGCCTCTCCATCGGTCTCGGCTACCCCGAACTCCTCGCCCTCATCATCGACGTGGCCCCGCCGGAGCAGCGCAGCCGGGTCACCTCCCTCTTCTGGTTCTTCATGGGCCTGTCCTACCTGGCCCTTCCCGTCGTCACCGGCTACCTGGCGGCCGTCGTGCGCTACCGCGCCGCCTTCGTCCTGCTGAACCTCGCCCTTATGCCCCTCGTGGCCTTCCTGGGCCTGAGGTGGGAGAAACTGCAGGCCCTTTCCGTCCAGCCCCGCTGAAAAATTCCATTAACCGCGGCATAATCGACACCGTTTCCCACATTCTTCGAAAGGTGGCTACGGTGTTGGTCAAAGCATTGCTCTTCAAGCTCGACGACGTCCTCTGCAGCGAGGCCCAGGTCACCATGGGCCTTTACCACAAGGCGGTTCCCCGGATATGCCGCCGCCGGGGTTCCCCGCCGGAAAGGGCCCTGCTTCTGCACCTGCTCGAGCACCAGGAGGAGGGGCGCGCGGCCGAGGCCTGGAAACGCCTTTACGCCGACTTCCCCGGTTTCGCCAGGGTCGTGTCCTACTACGACCTCCGGGAGATCGTCAACTCCACCGTCCCCCTGGCCGTGACCTACCGGGGGATCCCGGAAATGGCCCAACTCCTGCGGAGCGCCGGGGTTCTCACGGGGGTCATGGCCGCCCGGTACGACCGCCGCCAGCCCAACAAGGTGACGGCCCTGTACCTGGAAAGCCTTTTCGACCGGGTGATCTACACCGACTACCTGGCCGCCGACCCGGCAGAAGCCCTCGTGGAGGCCCTCGCCGACCTCAGGCGCGAATGGGCGGAAGGGCTGGGGGAGGGGGAGATCGCCTACATCGCCGACGACCCGGCCCTGGATTTCCCCGCCGCCCGGAAAGCCGGGTACCGCACCCTCCGCCTGCGCCTTCCCGAAACGACCCACCAGCACGACGAACCCCAGGCCCCGGACCAGGTCCCCGAACGGGAATTCACCTCCGTGCCCGACCTCGTCACGGCCCTGTGCAAAAACTTCCAACTCGACCCGGCCCGCGCCCTTCCGGGGGAGTGGAACTACTACCTCAAGCCCCGCCCCTGGGGCCCCCTGGCCTGCTAATAGAGCTAATTCGGGACTGTACGGGGCTAATTCGGGACTGACCCTCTTTGAAGCTTCACAAATCGGGGCTCTACCGAATTAGTTTTAGATTCTTTCGTTTCTTTTTTTGTTTTGTTCCATCTTCGTTAATTTTAACAAATCAGGTTTTTCCTGATATACAAGCTCCATTATTTTGCATAGAATATTCGAGGTGCTTAACTTGCCGATAATGGCAAACCTGCCTAAAGGCGGGGACGCAAAGCTACGGGCCTAAAGCGCGATCCGGTGGCGCGCCACGGCAGCCGGGCCGCCGGAAAAAACTCCTTTCTTTTTCCGTCCGGCCGGGTGCCACCTCCCGGCCGGACAACTATTTCGACACCAGCGAAGGCAAAAGGGAGAGATCCGACCATTCGAAATCGGCTCCGAACCCATCCAATGGCCATGCAGGCGATCAAGTTCGGGCTCGACCTCTCCCTCGGGGTGGCCTTCACGCCTCTTGCCTTCATCCTCCGCTTCGAACACAAATGGCTGGACTATTCCGGCCAAATCCTCCTGCTCATGGGAGTCGGCTTCTTTGCCAAGGCCTTCGCCATCTGGGCCTTCGGAATGCATCGCCGCAGCTGGGCCCGGGTCTCCGTGCGCGACCTCGAAAACCTCGTCCTCGGCATTTCCACCGTCACCGTCTTCTACACGGGCCTGGCCTTCGCCTTCCAGCCGGCCCTGGGCATCCCCCGCAGCATCCCCCTGATCGAGGCCTTCCTTGCCGTCGTCATCCTCGGCGGCCTGCGGCTTGCCGTTCGCCTCTGCTTCGAGCACGCACAGGCCGAAAGCGTCAAGGGAACCGCCAGGCGCACCCTCATCGTGGGGGCGGGAGAGGCCGGCACGATCATCGTCCGGGAACTGCTTCGCCACCCCGAGTCCGGCATGATCCCCGTGGCCTTCCTGGACGACGACCCCGGCAAGCGCATCGAAAGCTACATGGGCCTGAAAGTGAGGGGCACCATTTCCGACCTCCCCCGCGTGGCCCGGGAAACGGCCGCCGAAATCGTCCTCATCGCGATCCCCTCGGCTCCCGGCGACGTGGTCCGCCGCATCGTCGACCTGGCCAAGAAGGCAAAGCTCGAGTACCGCATCATCCCCGGCATCTACGAGATTCTCTCGGGCGACGTCTCCGTCTCCCAGATCCGGGAAGTCGACCTGGAAGACCTCCTCCGGCGCGACCCCGTCCGCCTGGACACGGGCGCCATCTCCGGCTATCTCGTCGGCCAGACCGTCCTCGTCACCGGCGCGGGCGGCTCCATCGGCAGCGAGATCGTCCGCCAGGTGGCCCGCTTCCGCCCCGAAAAGGTCCTGCTCCTGGGACGGGGCGAGAACAGCCTCTTCAACATCCAGCAGGAACTCGTCACCAGCCACCCCGAGCTCGACTTCCAGGTGCTCGTCTGCGACGTGCGCGACGCCAACCGCCTGGCCTACCTTTTCGGCCTGCACCTGCCCGACGTCGTCTTCCACGCCGCCGCCCACAAGCACGTGCCCATGATGGAGGAAAACCCCGACGAAGCCGTCCTCAACAACGTGTTCGGCACCCGCAACCTCGCGGAACTGGCCCTGGAATACGGCGTGACGCGCTTCGTCAACATCAGCACCGACAAGGCCGTGAACCCCACCTCGATCATGGGGGCCAGCAAGCGCATCGCCGAGAAGGTCGTGAAAAACGCCTCCAACCGGTGCGAGGAAAACCAGGCCTTCGTCTCGGTCCGCTTCGGCAACGTCCTGGGCAGCCGGGGCAGCGTGGTGCCCACCTTCCGGGAGCAGATCCGCCGGGGAGGCCCCGTCACCGTGACGCATGCCGAAATGACCCGCTACTTCATGACCATCCCCGAGGCCGCCCAGTTGGTCCTCCAGGCGGGGGGCCAGGCCGAGAACGGTTCCGTGTACGTCCTCGACATGGGCGAACCCGTTAAGATCCTGGACCTCGCCGGCGACCTGATCCGCCTCTCGGGCTTCGAACCCGGGCGTGACATCCCGATCACCTTCACCGGCCTGCGGCGGGGCGAGAAGCTTTACGAGGAACTGCTCACCGCGGAGGAAGGCGTGACCGCCACCCACCACAAGAAGATCCACGTGGCCAACAACGGGGTGATCCGCCCCGATTTCGAGGAGAACCTCGAACGGGTCCGCAAGGCGGCCCTGACCCGCGACGAGCACGCCATAAGGCAAGCGATCCATGCCCTGGTGCCGACATTCAGGATGCAGGAAGAAGAAATCCAGCAAAAGGTCGCGGTGTAAACTAATTCGGGACTGTACCGATTTGCAGACAAGATAGGAGATAGATTATGAACGAACCCTTCCTTCCCTTTGCTCTCCCCGATATCGGCGACGAAGAAATTGCCGAGGTTGTCGATTCCCTAAAGTCCGGCTGGCTCACCACGGGACCCAAGACGAAAGCCTTCGAAAAGGCCTTTGCCGAATTCCTGGGGGATGGCGTCGATGCCATCGCCGTCAATTCCGCTACGGCTGGCTTGCACCTGGCCCTGGAGGCTGTTGGAGTGGGCCCGGGGGATGAGGTGATCACCACTCCCTATACCTTTACCTCGACGGCTGAAGTGGTTCGTTACCTGGGTGCCGACCCCGTCTTCGTGGATATCGAGCCGGTGACCCTCAACCTTTCCCCGGAGAAGATCGCTAGGGCTGTCACTTCCAGAACCAAAGCAATCATTCCCGTCCACATTGCCGGCCTTGCCTGCGATATGGGCCCTATCCTTGAGGTTGCCCGCAAGCACAGCCTGAAGATTGTCGAGGATGCCGCCCACGCCTTCCCGTCGACTTACAAGGGCAAGTTGGTTGGCACCCTCCCCACCGACGCCACGGTTTACAGCTTCTACGCGACCAAGACCATCACAACGGGCGAAGGCGGCATGGTTGTCTCAGCGAACCCCGATATCATTGCCCGCTGCAAGACCATGCGGCTGCATGGCATCAGCCGGGACGTGTTCGACCGGTACACCTCGAAAAAGCCTTCATGGTTCTACGAGGTGGTGGAGCCGGGATTCAAATACAACATGACCGATGTGGCGGCCTCCATGGGCATCCACCAGTTGAAAAAGGCCTGGGCTTTCAGGGAAAAAAGGGCTTCGATTGCCGCGGCCTACGCCGAAGCCTTCAAGGACCTCCCGGTCGTACTCCCGGTACTTGCCCCGGAAGGAGAAACCCACGCCTGGCACCTCTTCATCCTGCGTCTGGCCGATAAGGTCCCCGTTTCAAGGGATCGCTTCATCGAGAAAATGGCGGAGAAGGGGATAGGCACCAGCGTGCATTTCATTCCCCTCCACCTTCACCCTTACTGGCGCGAACGCTATGCGCTCAAGTCAGAAGACTACCCCAACGCCACAAAGGCCTTTGAAGCGGCCGTTAGCCTGCCCATCTATACCCGCATGACCGAAGAGGATATCCAGCGGGTAATCCATGCTGTACGGGAGATCCTGGGCTGATGAGGGCAAAGCGTCTGTTCGACCTCTTCTGGGCCACGTTAGGGCTGGTGGTCCTTTCACCACTGTTCCTGGTCGTGGCGGTGTGGATCAAGCTGGACTCTGCCGGTCCTGTCTTCTTTCGCCAGACAAGGGTCGGGCGTTTCGAAAAGCCTTTCCGTATCTACAAGTTTCGAACGATGGTGGCCGATGCGGAGAAAAAGGGACTTCAACTGACCGCTGGAAAAGATCCTCGCATCACCCGTTCGGGAGAATTCTTCCGGAGGACGAAGATCGACGAGTTGCCCCAGTTGATCAACGTGGTTAAAGGGGAAATGAGCCTGGTCGGGCCGCGGCCAGAGGTGCCGAAGTACGTCGAATACTATCCCGATGAGGCAAAGAAGATCGTTTTCTCCCTACGCCCCGGCATAACCGATTACGCGGCAATCCTCTTCCGCAACGAAAACGAGATTCTTGAAGGTTCGGATGATCCGGAAAAGGCATACGTGCAGGAAATCCTTCCCGAGAAAGTCTCGCTTTATCTCAAATACGCTTCTGGAAGAAACTTGTGGATCGATTTCCTTCTCATCCTCGGTACCCTCTTTCCCCGTTTGATCGACTTTTCGCAGAAAGGCATAACCCATGATTGTGCGTGAAGCCACCAGGCAAGATATCCCAGGCATCGTGGAAGTCCATCGCGAGGCCTTTAAAGGTTTCCTGATGACCCGGCTTGGGGAACGGTTCCTGAGAACCTACTACGAGATCGCGCTGGGGTATGCCGGGGTTATCGCACTTGTGACCTTCGATCCTTCAGGCAAGGTCGCCGGTTTTGTCGTAGGCTATGACAACCCCAAGTCTTTCTATACCTATTTTTCTGCTCAAAAAATGAAAATCGCCCTGTCTATGGCTTTTTCCCTCTTGTGGAACCCCTTCCTGCTGTCTCGTGTCATGGCGAGCAAACAGCAGGCAGAAAACTCTGCTCGCAACGAGGCTTATGCCGACGGTGTAGTGGAACTCGCATCGGTGGCGGTCTCGCCAGAATTCGAAGGACGAGGGCTTGGCGGAAAACTTGTCGATGGTTTTATTGATAAGGCGAGGGGTTGCGGTGCAAAGGAGATTTTCCTGACTACGGATTTGTTGGATAACGATCAGACGCTCAGGTTTTATGAGAAATGCGGGTTCAGTCTAAATAGTGATTACGAAACGAGCTGTGGAAGGGAAATGCGGCAATACAAGTTATCCTTATTAGGGCGAACCAGTTGAAAATATTATTCATAGGAGTTTATTCTTCCCCAATTAACAAACCTAACGTTCCGCTCAACGACGACCTTTGTCGGGCTTTGTCGAGTGCTGGCCATAATGTTACGTTTCTAGGTCTTGGCAATGGTATTTCTGAATCCGACGATAAACTTAAGAATAAAAAAATAGTTGGATTTTCTAAGGAAAACAACCTTCTCAAGAAACTATTCAACTATCTAGCGGTTTTTTGTTATTCTGTAATTAATATTTTATTCTTTGCCTACGATACGGTTTTCATATATAGCACTCCGCCCTTTTTGGTTTACCCCGTGGGAATCCTGGCAAAAATGAGAGGAATGTCGCTGATCTACGACATAGAGGATTTATATCCTGAAATATTAAACGTGAGTTTTGGCGTTAAAAAGTCCAATGGCTTTTACCGGCTTTTTGAAAAAATAGAGAACGCATCTCTTGGCAGGTGTTCCCTGATACGAGTTTTGAGTCCTTCAATGAAGAGTGCGATTGAAGATAGGGTAAGAAAATCCGCAGAAATCTCTGAAAGGATCAGGGTTATCCCAAATTGGATTTATAGCGAATTGGACGAGATTGAACTTTTTGAAGGAGAAGAAGTAAGAAGTGGAGTTGAGCCGCAGAATGTGACGATAGAGTATTCAGGGAATATCGGTTACGGTCAAGGATTGGAAAGAATGCTAGATGTGGCGAAGGAAATCCCAGGAGCTAAATTTATCATTCGTGGAGAAGGGCTCAATAAGGTCGACTTACAGAAGAGGGTTCTTCTAGAAGCATTGCCGAACCTGTCGCTTGAGGGGTTTCTTCCGAAGAAGGAATACTATAAGCGACTAACACATAAGCATGTTTTTCCCCTTGTATTGCTGAGAACCGGAGTGGGACTCTACTCTATACCGAGCAAGGTGCTGGCGATAATCAAAGCAGCGAAATACGCCCTTTACGGAGTGGACCCTGACTCTGAGATTGCCCGTGTTGTCAATGAATATAAGATCGGAATCGTTTTTAATCCGAACGATATAAAGGAATTCAAAAAAGCCGTTATCGCTGTTACGGCTATTAGGCAAGAGGGCGGGATGTTTCAGGAGTTGAATCAATTGCTTTCGAGGGTGAACGTTTTGGAAAAATATATCGGCTTGATAAGCGGGAATGGGGTAAGCCAAAGATGAAAAAGATCGCACTTGTTACTGGTATCACTGGCCAGGACGGGGCCTACCTGGCAGAGTTCCTGCTCGAAAAAGACTACGAGGTCCACGGCATCAAGCGGCGCAGTTCCCTCTTCAACACAGGCCGTATCGACCACCTCTACCAGGATCCACACGAGGAGGATGTTCGATTTGCCCTGCACTACGGGGATCTCACCGATGCCACGAACCTCATCCGCATCGTCCAGGAAGTCCAACCGGACGAAATTTACAACCTCGCTGCACAAAGTCACGTGCAGGTTTCTTTCGAAACCCCAGAGTACACGGCCAACAGCGACGCATTGGGCACCCTAAGGCTTTTGGAGGCCATCCGTATCTTGGGACTGGATAAGAAGGCCCGTTTCTACCAGGCTTCCACCAGCGAGCTCTTCGGCAAGGTCCAGGAAGTTCCCCAGAAGGAAACGACCCCCTTCTATCCCCGTAGTCCCTATGCCGCAGCCAAACTTTACGGTTACTGGATCACGGTTAATTACCGGGAAGCGTACGGTCTTCATGCTTCCAATGGCATCCTGTTCAACCACGAGTCCCCTCTTAGGGGAGAGACTTTCGTTACGCGCAAGATTACACGTGCGGTAGCCCGAATATCCCTCGGCTTGCAGAAAAGGCTTTACCTGGGCAACCTCGATGCGAAGCGCGATTGGGGACATGCAAAGGATTACGTCCGTGCCATGTGGCTCATGCTCCAGCAGGAAGAGCCAGACGACTACGTTATCGCTACCGGACAGACCCAGAGCGTCCGCGATTTTGCCGAACTTGCCTTCAGGTATGCCGGCATTGAGCTTGCCTGGGAAGGGAGGGGCATCGAGGAAAAGGGTTACAATGCCCTGACCGGGGAAGTATTGGTCGAAGTGGATCCCCGTTATTTCCGGCCCACCGAGGTCGAATTGTTGTTGGGGGATCCGTCCAAGGCACGCGAGAAACTTGGCTGGGAGCCCTCCGTGACGTTCGATGCACTCGTGAGAGAAATGGTTGAGAATGATATCGAGCACTTCCGAAAGGAAGTCTACTGTCGTGAAGGCGGGTTTGCCTCAGCCCCTCGTATCGAGGAACTGGGGCAAATTCGGGCCTAGGGAGAAAAGGACAATGGAAAAGGAAGCCAAAATCTACGTCGCCGGTCATAGGGGGCTTGTGGGTTCGGCCCTGGTTCGAAAACTGAAAGCTGAGGGCTACTTGAACCTGGTCAATCGAACCAGCAGGGAACTGGACTTGCGCCGCCAAGACCAGGTGGAGCGGTTCTTCGAAGAAGAAAAACCGGAATACGTTTTCCTTGCCGCAGCAAAAGTTGGGGGGATCCTCGCTAATAGCACCTACCCCGGCCAGTTCATCTACGAAAACCTCATGATCCAGACGAACGTTCTCGAATGTGCCCGCCTCCACAAGGTCAAAAAACTCCTTTTCCTGGGTAGTTCCTGCATCTACCCACGAGAATGCCCACAGCCGATTAAAGAGGAATACCTTTTGACCGGGCCTCTGGAGCCTACCAACGAAGCCTATGCCATTGCTAAGATTGCGGGAATCAAGATGTGCCAAGCCTACCGAAAACAATACGGCTGCAATTTCATTGCCGTGATGCCCACGAACCTTTACGGTCCTAACGACAACTACGATCTGGAAGAAAGCCACGTTTTACCAGCTTTAATCCGAAAAATTCTTGAAGGGAAAGAGAAACGCGATTCATTTGTAACCCTATGGGGTACGGGCGCACCCTTGAGGGAATTTCTGCACGTCGACGATCTAGCCGATGCCTGTTTATTTCTGATGAACAACTACAACAAAGCAGAAATTATAAATATCGGAACAGGAAAGGATTTACCGATTCGGGAATTGGCGGAACTCATTAGGTGCATTCTCCAATATAAAGGAGAAATTAAGTGGGATGAAAGAAAACCAAATGGTACAAGACAGAAGAAACTTGAAATATCGCAAATTAAAAGTCTAGGTTGGAGCCCACAAATCAATCTGGAAATGGGACTCAAAAAAGTAATTAATGAAATCAACAAAACAATTTTTTAGAATTTTGATAGTTAAATAATATTTTCTTTAAATGCTTTTTGTAAAACATAAAACATAGGATTAAGCTTAGCAAATATAAGTTAATGTAATGATTACAATAAAAAAAACAGTGAAGAGTAAGGCAAATCAAAGATTAAACAGCTTTATAGCATAAAAAAATAAAACAAAAAGACCATTACCTGACAATGTGAATGCTTTTAATGATAAAAAGCCATGTTTTTTATAAAAAAGTTTAAGCATGTTTGCTAATATTTTATATGTTAATGGAGTGACATGTAGAGATGAAACGTCTTCTGTACGTAACCCCCCTTTGGTCAGGGCTAAAAGACCTTCTCTTCGAAGGGGCAGCAGAGGGAAAGGGAATGCCGGCATTTATAAAACCATTGCAATATTTTGTGAGCAATGGGATTTCAGTTGACCTAGTTGTTTGTAGTTGGGAAAACCCGGATTTTAAGATTAGTGCTAATTGGTTAAAAAATACCACCGTAAAATATATTAAAATAAGAAAAAGTCGGTTTGCCGTTGCCAAACTGATCAACCTTTTTAAAATATACATGGGAGTGATGAACTTATTAAATAAATCAAAATATGACTTTGTTTATGGCCACGGTGGATCGATAGGACTTATTGCTTGCATTTTAGCTCATAAAATGGGAATCCCTTGTGGGCAACGATTGTATGGGACTTTTTTGTCAGAAAAAATACGCAGATATGGATGCGCGCGTGTTTTTCTAAAACATCCTTTTGAATATTTAAGCTTTTTATTGAATAATAAAAATTTTCTTATGGTTACAAACGATGGGACCGAAGGAGATTATGTCTGGGAAAAAATAACTGCATCAAAAACTAACTATAAATTTATATTTCCTTATAATGGGATAGAGTATCAATCTAACAATGATAATAACGATTATTGTATTCCAGCTTTTCTATCGAATATTGTAGACCCCTTTTTATATTACCCTGCCAGGTTTGATAGATGGAAAAGACAAGACATGTTAATCGAGATAATTAATGAACTGGTAAGTAAAAAAAGGGGAATACATGTTTTTTTTTCAGGGCATGTTTTCGATACTAAGTATTACGAGGAAGTTTTTAAAAAAGCTCATGATTATAATATTGGAAAATATGTACATTATGTTGGTACATTAAATAAAAAAGAAATGAAATATATGTTTAATCAAAGCATGGCAACGCTTTTTTGCTATGATTTTTCAAATCTTGGTAACGCATTTATTGAAGCTTTATCGAATGGGGCCTTAGTAATAGCTAGAAAAAATAAAGAAATTGAAAAAATAATTATAGATAGACAAGATGGCTTTTTGGTAGAAAACGTAGATGACTGTGTAGCTCTGATTGAAATGCTCAATAGTACGCAAGATCTAAATAAAATAAGAGAAGCTGCAAAGACAAAAGCTGAAGAAATATTTCTATCATGGGAAGAAAGATGTAAATACGAATATGTATTGATAAATAATATTATAGGAGAAAGACAATGAAGATAACTTCAATAGATGAGAGAGTAATGCCTCAATGAAGCTGGCATAAAATGCATGCTTAATGTGCATTGACCCCCTCCAGAACTGCACATGATATTGTGCAGGAGAAGGGAGAGGGTAAAGCTGATGGAGCAGGTACAAAACGGTGCCAACCAGGACGTGAAACGCTGGACTGCCAAGAGAAAAGCGGTGTATTGACCCCCTCCAGAACTGCACATGATATTGTGCAGGAGAAGGGAGAGGGTAAAGATGACGGAGCAGGAACAAAATGGCGCCAACCAAGATGTGAAACGCGGGACTGCCAAGAGAAAAGCGGCTCTCATTCTGGACCTGATCAAGGGGACCATCACCGTCACCCAGGCGGCCCGGACTTACGACCTCACCCCTGCGGAGATCGAGGAATGGCTCGAGGAAGGCCTCAGGGGCAGGGAGAACAACCTCAGGAGCCGTCCAAAGGACGTGGCGGAGCAATACGAAAGCCAGATCAAGGACCTGCAGGCCAAGGTCGGGGAACTCGTCCTGGAGGTGGATGTCCTAAAAAAAGCCAAGCGTCTGTTCGGCCAACCCCCTAAGAAATAAGGGCCCCCCAGGCGGACCTCGAACGAGTGGGGCGCAAAGTCATCATTAAGAGGATTTGCCGGATCCTGGGGTTTTCGAGGCGGAGCTTCTACTACAAGCCCCGGAAAAGGCGGATCCCGTTGAACCCTGACAAGTTACAGAAGGTGTCCGATTGCAACGAGAAGTTCCCGACCTACGGGTACAGGCGAATTGCCCTACTCATGAACGAGAACCGCAAGGTAATCCAGAGGATCCTGCGGAAGAAGCACTGGCAGGTCCGGAAACGGCCCGTAGGGCATCGTCCGAGGGTTAAGGTCGTCCCTTCACAAACTCCGGAACGGGACATCCGCTGGTCCACCGACCTGGCCATGGTCTGGTGCGGGCGGGACCGGTGGTGTCACCTGGCTCTTGTGATCGACTGCGGGAGCCGGGAACTTTTGGGCTGGCGCCTCTCTTCCCGGGGCCATGCCAAGACGGCTGAAGCGCCCCTGGAAGAAGCGCTGATCCACCGCTTCGGGCATCTGGGAAGAACCACGAAGCCGATCATCCTGAGAAGCGACAACGGCCTGGTCTTCACCAGCAAGCGCTACACGAACACCGTCAGAAGCTACGGGCTGACCCAGGAATTCATCACGCCCTACACCCCGCAACAGAACGGCATCGTGGAGCGGTTCATCAAGAGCCTGAAGGAAGAGTGTGTCTGGCAGCACCGGTTTGAATCCCTGTCCCAGGCCCAGGGTGTCATCGCTTCTTGGATTCGCCACTACAACACGGAACGGCCCCACCAGGCCCTGGGATACAAGCCACCGGTTTTGTTTGACAAGGTTCAGGCATTAAGCGCGTAAGTTGTGCCATTTTCAGGGGGTCATTACAGTGGTTCCGGGTACCACCTGGACTACACAAGTGGTTCCCTTGACTAGGATTAGGATGAGAGTCGCTTTTCTCTTGGCAGTCAGCGCTTTACATCCGGATTGGCGCCGTTTTGCGTTTTCTTTACCTTCCCCCCTTCCCCCGCACAATATCATGTGAAATTATGGAGGGGGTAAATACATCCTTTTGTAAGAGGTGCAATTATGAAAATAGTTCATATCCATAGCTACTTTATGGACGGCTGGGAATACCAAGAAAACGATTTGCCTTTATATCAAGCAAATCTAGGGCACACTGTTTTTTTTATTACATCTTGTATAAATCGGTACAGTAATTATAGATACAAGCAGGGCTACTATAAAAGCAATGGGATAGAGATTATTAGGCTAAATGAAAAATATGAGTTTAAGCAAAGATATGTATGGCTATCAGGATTATATGCTGCAATTACAGAAATCTCTCCTGATTATATATTTTTTCATGAAGGCGCGACTAACCCGCAATTGTTAGTAGTAGGAAGATATAAGAAAAACCACCCTAACGTCTTTCTAGCTATTGATAATCATGCTGATTCAACTAATAGCGGAAAATATAGAATATGGAAATTCTTTTATATAAATATATTTTTAAGAATTATTAATATGATTTCCAATAAAGCTGTAAACATTGTGTATGGTGTTACTAAAGGGCGATGTCGCTATGCAAGAGAAGAGCTTGGTTGTGATAAAAACAAAATAAAGCTATTGCCTATAGGTATAAAAGAATGTGTTTCAGAAAATACCGTCTCTAAAGGAAAAACACTTTTCATTTGTTCCGGGGGAAAAATATCAAGTAATAAGGGGTATGGAAATATGTTGAATGCAATAAACGATTTAATGCGCGAAGGGCTAGATATAAAATTGTATTTATTCGGTACCATTGAAGATATCTCTGTAACTAATAGATTAAATAATATGAGCAATGTGTTTTATTTAGGGTGGAAAAGCAGTTTTGAAATAAACGAAATATTTCATAATTCGCACATGGCATTGTGGCCATTGCTACATACAACTTTGATAGAAAAAGCATTAGGTTGTGGGATACCTGTCCTAATGCGAAGATATGACGCCACTGAGCATTTGATTGAAGGATCGGATTTCTACTTAAACCATGGCACGACAAAGGAAATACACGACAAAATTAAAGAGATATATAATAGCCAAGAATATCGAAAGCAGGTTATTACGCATATAAAGAAAATAGCAAAGATGTATAAATATGAAGAAATAGCAAGAATGAGCATAGACGGAGAAGGTTACGGAAATGTATGGGAACAACGTAATTAATTCTTTTTTGTTTTTTTATTTTTATTTCTTATGGCTTGCGCCTGCGACGTTACTTAGATCTATTTCGTCTAATACATATAATAATATCACCGGATATATGCTTTTTTTTATAGGAACGATAGGGATATTATATAAAATTAAAAACGGCGTTAGGAAATCGTTGCTGTTTACAGTTGCAGCAATAACTACCGTTATGTTGCTAGCTGCTTTTAGTTCTCTCTCAAAAGACACTATCGGGACAATAATAGAACTTTCGTATGGAGTAGTTTATTGCGTTATTCCCATATTCCTAGGTGGTTTAATAAGCAAAGACATTAAAGAAGATAAAGTAAGATTTAACCAAGGCATATTTTATGGAGTCATTTTGATATTTGTTTATTTAATCTCTTTGATCAACACAAACATAACCATGCATATCATACGAGTAGGGCTATTATCGAATCCGCAAATATTCACAAACCACTTATCTTTTGACTTTATTTTAATATTTCTATTTTTATCCCAAACAAAAACGGCCAAGTATTTAATATTAGCAATAGGTCTAATGGTCGTAATATTTTCTGGTAACAGAGGAGCAAGCATCGTATATATTGTTGCAACTATTGTGGTGATTATGAGCAAGAGCAATATTAATATAAATACAAGCATACGTAAAGAAATACTGGCGCTGCTTATCGTTTTAATAAGTATATTTTTTATAACCTATGGTAACGATGGTATAGCTATAACTCAGTTTAATAAAATACATAAGGCTTCACTGGGAAGATGGGACATGTCTTCGATGGAGCGGATACTTAACAACAGAGAAATTGGATACATTGATGCCATAAAAACAATTTCTGATAATCCGCTTATTGGAAATTTTACTTATAAGTATATAAGTGGGAGTTTTGCGCATAATACAGTAATAGATATATATGCAAAAATGGGTTTACCTGGGTTCTTAATGACGATAATCTTGTTGATCGCGATGGTACGAAGAGCATGGCGAATGGCAAGATATGATTATGAAGATAAGCTTATGTTGTTGGTGTTTGCTTCTTTCTGTTCCTTGACTATGGTTGCGCTAACATTTCAATCTTATCTATATGAACCAACGTGGTGGTTTCTTTCAGGTATAGTATTGTTTTATGATATGAAAAAGAGAAAAGATAACTAGGTTGATATCTAGGAAAAGCAATGGTGCAAGCAAAGTAGACAATGCTTAAGGTTAGAATAAACAAGTTTGGGATCGGTTACATTAGTGACTAAAGGATCTATTCGAATATTTGAAGATGGCTTTGTTTTGTTAAAAGAAAGAAGGTTTAGACAATGAGAGTCTGTACAGTAGTTGGTGCACGCCCCCAGTTTATAAAAGAAGCAGTAGTAGGCGAGGCGTTGAAAAAATACAAAATTGAAGAACTATTGGTCAATACTGGCCAACATTATGACTCGAATATGGCTGATGTTTTCTTTGACTGCCTATCCATAAAAATCCCCGACTATAACTTGGGTATTGGGTCGGGATCCCATTCGTTTCAGACAGGAACGGCCATGATCCGGTTGGAGGAAATCCTTATAAAAGAAACACCCGATATGGTCCTTGTTTATGGCGACACGAACGCGACCCTGGCCGCGGCTCTGGCGGCCGCAAAGCTGAAAATCCCTGTCGCGCACGTTGAAGCGGGCTTAAGGCAGCATCCCAAGGACATGCCTGAAGAGATCAACCGCGTGGTCACGGATCATGTCTCGTCCCTTCTTTTCTGCCCCACGAAAAAAGCCGTTGAAAATCTGGCGGGTGAAGGAATAAGCAAAGGCGTCCACTTTGTGGGAGACGTGATGTACGACCTTTTCTTGAAAATGAAGGCTCGATTGGATGTTCCAACTATACTTAAGCGATTAGGGCTTGAGGAAAAGAGGTTTATCCTGGCGACTGTACATCGAGACTTCAATACTGATAACCCAAACCGCTTGAAAACGATCCTTTCCGCGTTAGACGAGATCACACAGGAAATCCCCGTCATCCTGCCTCTCCATCCAAGAACTAGGAAAGCCATCTCTAAAAACGGTTGCGAAGAGTTGGTAAAGCGGCTGCAGATTGTCGAGCCCCTCGCCTATCACGAAATGATGGCCTTGCTGGTCGGCTCAAAAAAGGTCATCACAGATAGCGGGGGTTTGCAGAAGGAAGCGTATTTTGCGGGCGTCCCTGCCTTGGTGATGATGCCGGACACGGCTTGGATCGAACTGGTGGAGGCTGGCTGGAACGTCCTGGTCGATGCGGGAAAGGGCACGATCGTGAAGGAAGCTTTGAGCGAGGGAAAAGAGAGTAAGAGCAATGCAGAGCTTATTTACGGCGATGGGCAAGCGGGGCAAAAGATCGCAGATATCCTCACTCGGCAAGCTTGGAGAATTTAGAGTACAGAGGGTGCTTTCCTCACAGTGCTATCCGTGTTTTTGACAGAACAGGTGGAGAAGCGGAAAAAGTACCTTCCTATTGTAGAAAAGCAACACCCCGCACAGTCCGGTTTCGGCTAGAAAAACGAAAAAATTGAAACCATCCGCTTCAAGCAGAGATAAAAATGCCCCAATTGCAAGGATCGCGATATTGACCGCATGCCTTCGCGCTTCCATCTTGATCCACACAAGACTCGAAAGGACCGTCCGCAGCCAGAAAAAAGCAAGGTATGCGATCGCCGTGGAAACTGATGCCCCAAGGGCCCCATATAGGGGAACTAGTATGGCGTTACCGATACCGTTGATGATGGCGCAAGTTACGGTGATGATAAGGGTCAAGGCTGTTTTCCGGCTGAAAGCGATTCCAAGGGCGGTTGTCTCAGATATCGTGTAGAGGATCGGGTAAAAGATCAGGAAAGGAACCAGCACGGATGCGGCAGAATACCTCGAGTTGAAGATCAGGATGACTATATGCCTGGAAAGGATGATCAATATTCCTCCAAGGCACATCAAAGCCGAAACCGTGTTGCTTACCCGCTCGAATTTCTCGGGCGCTTCTTTGTTTTCATACCATCGGTAGGCAGTCGGTATCCAGAAAGTGCAGAAGGCGGATTGGGCGATAAGGAACACTCCCGCTATTTTGAAGCCTGTGGCATAAAGTCCGATCTGGGTGAAATCCGACCAGGTTCGCAGCGCAAGGCGATCCATGCCGGCAAAAAACCACCCAATGATATTAGCAGGCACAAGGGGTAATCCGAAGGCCAATAACCGCTGGAGTAGTTCCTTGTCCAATCCCAACCCGGAATGATTCCACAAGCCACGGTTCATCCATGTGAGGGCAAGGCTAATAATTAGGCTGGCTAAGGTTGTTGCGATCAGGATTCCAAGGAAACTCCTCATCCAATAGAGGAACCCCACCATGAACAGGGTAGAGATGGACTGACGTGCGATGGATAATCCGGAATACAACTTCGCTCGTTCTTGCATGCGAACGACCTGCTTGTTGAAACGCTCGAGGATCGTTAGTGGGAGGCAAAGAGCCAAACTAGCAATCCCGATGAAGGAACTCTGGCCATAGAGTAAAAGGGAAAGGGGCTCTGAAAAGACAAGAATACCTACTGAAGCCAGGCAGGAAAGAATAAGTGGAGGTAGACAGGCATGAAGGAGAAGGCTGCGCTTGTCCTTGGCCGTGTTGAATTCCCGGACAAAGGCCTGGTCTAGGCCCAGATAGGCCGCAAGTCCAAAAAGGGAGAGGACCAAAGAAAACATGGAGGCTTTCCCGAATTCCTCCGGAGCGATGAGCCACGTCGCTAGCGGAACCGTAATGAATGAAATCAGGGCCGATACCAGTGGGCCCATGGAGAACGCGAATAATCTTTTCAGGAAATCCCTGGGATTTTCGCTCATTGTGAGATCAGAACTCTTCCCGTGATAGTACGGATTCGTAAATTTGTGAGAGTTGCTGGGCGATAACCATTGGGCTGAATTGCCTGACCATGGATTCCCGAATGGCGTGTTCCGAGAAGTTTCCCCTCGTTTCAAAGAGTTTTTTCAAACCTTCCGATAGGGCATATTGATCGCCCGCAGGTACAAGAAACCCAACCTCCGGCGTCACAAAATCTTCAGGTCCTCCGGACCTTGTGGCGATCACGGGGAGACCGGTCGACATTGCCTCGATCAGGACGACTCCGAAGGTTTCGAAAAAGCTGGAGGAAACGAAAGCGTTCGCCTGCCACATCGATTGCCGGACTCCTCCCCGGCTCAATAGGCCGAGGAAGCGCACCTGGTTGCCGATACCTAGTGCTTCAACAAGGGAAACCAATTCGTTTTTTTGTTCTCCGTCCCCTCCAACCCAAAGTTGGAAATTCTCGTTACCCCTGAAAGTTTCGGAAAAGGCCTTGACCAAGAGGTCAATTCCCTTCTTTTTTGTCAAAAGAGCGACGGTCAGGAAAATGAAGGGCACCGATGCCCTTGGTTCCCTAGGAGGGACGAAAAAATCCGTATGGACGACGTTGGGGACGACCTTGACGTCTTTTTTCGAGTAGCGGTCCATTAGCAGCCTTGCAAGGGGTGCTGAAACGGCAATGCGTTCGGATGCCAGGGAAAAGGCTTCCTGGATGTAAGGAACATGGGGTTTCGGGATCAGGTTTCTTGCGAAGGCGGTCGAATGCTCGGTGATGACATAAGGCAGGCCATAGCGGGCCGCAATATGCTGAGCCGCAACCCCGCCCCAAAGGGCCGAATGGGCGTGAAGAATGTCCGGCATTCCGAATTGATTGACATATCTTTCGAAGAGATCGAAGGCCTGTCTTATCCATATTCGTTCGTTTATCCTGGGCATTTTGGGTATAGACCAGGGTCTTTTCCGAAGAGTGGGAATCCCCTCCTCTTCTTGATAGCTAATGGGAGAGAAGGGGTCCCAGAGCCTTCCTTGAAGGATAGTTCTCAGGCTTCTTTGGCATACGGCAATGACACCGACCTTCAAGCCGGCCTGTTTTAAGGCTTGTGCCTGTTCGTAGAAAAAGATACCTGAAATTGGAGATTCTGGTGTCGTGTACCAGGAAGGAAGGATAAGGACATGCATCCTTCACCCTACCGCGGCATGGCGCACATGCGCACTTGTCCGCCCGAAAGGGCTGATTGGTACGCCGCTTCGATGATCTCCACCGTTTTGCGCCCTTCCCTTCCGCTCACCAGTTCGTCCTCCCCGTTTTCGAGCACGTCCAGGCAGTGCCGGTAAAAGTCCAGGTGCCCGGAACCGTAAACGCTCTTCGGGTTCGTGTCGGCTTCCTTCACTTCCTCGTCCATGGGATGCGGGGTGTCGAAATTCCACTCGATGATTTTATTCAGGGCTACTCCGCCGATGCGGACGGTTCCCCGCTCGCCGAGGATCGTCAGGCTGCCCTCCAGGTTCTTCGGGTAGGTCAGGGTAGTGACGTTCAGGCTGCCCAGGGCCCCGCTGCGGTAACGGAGGTTCACCACGATCGTGTCTTCGGCCTCGATGCGCCGGGCCAGGGTGGCGCTGAAGGCCTGCACGGATTCCACGGCCCCTCCGAACCACTGCATCAGGTCCACGTAGTGGGCCGCCTGGTTGCAGAGGGCCCCGCCGTCGAACTCCCAGGTGCCGCGCCATTTGGCCTGGTCGTAGTAGTCCTGGGGGCGGGTCCAGAGGACGTTGGATAAAAGCATGTTGATGCGGCCGAAACGGCCCGTTTCGAGGGCTCTTTTTGCAAGCTGGATCGTCTTGTTGAAGCGGTTCTGCTTGACAACGAAGTACTTCGTCCGGGCTTTGTCGCAGGCCTCGATGGCTTCGTCCACGGCGGTCAGCTTGGTGCCGGCGGGTTTTTCGCTCAGGGCATGGCGTCCGGCCTGGGCGGCCCGGATCACGTGCTCGGGGTGCATTCCCGATGGGGTGCAGATGGAAACGAGGTCGAAAGAGCCTGACGCCAGCATTTCGGCATAACGGGTGAAGGGAGTGCAGTCGGTGCCGATGGCCTCGGCGGCGGTTTCTGCCCGTTCGGGAACACTGTCGCAACAGGCCACGAGCTTGGCCCGGCCTTCGGCTTCCAGGACCTTGATGGCATCGATATGGTTCTTGCTGATGCGGCCGCAACCCAGGAGGGCAATCCGGAGCATGAGGAGATCAGTCCTTTCCTAGAGTCGTTTCAGGTTCTCGGGCAGGGGCAGGGTTAGCCCCAGTTTCGTCGCCACGATGTTCTTGGTGTCCAGCACCAGCGGCGCGTGATCGAGAAGGGCCTGGTAATCCAGGTTGTTCGTGTGGGCGGTGGTGACGATCACGGCGTCGAGGTTCTTTAGGAATTCCGGATCAAGGGCCACCGAAGGGGTGCGGGATCCATGGCGCTTCACCAGGGGGCAGTAGGGGTCATGGAAAAAGACTTGTGCCCCCTTGGCCTCCAGTTCGTCCCAGACTTTCAGGGCCGGGGATTCCCGCATGTCCTCGATATTGCCCTTGTAGGCCACGCCGCAGAGCAGGACCCGGCTGCCCTTCAGGGGCTTTTCCCGGTCGTTCAGCAGGTCCTGCAGGCGGTGGACGACGTAGGCGGGCATGTCGTCGTTGATGTCGCCGGCCATTTCGATGAGGCGGGTGTGGTAGTCCACCGTCCGGGCCTTCCACGTGAGGTAGTAGGGGTCGATGGGGATGCAGTGGCCCCCCACGCCGGGGCCGGGGTAGAAGGGGACGAACCCGAAGGGCTTGGTGGCGGCGGCGGCGATGACCTCCCACACGTTGATCCCGAGCTTGTCGCAGATGACGGCCATCTCGTTGGCCAAGGCGCAGTTCACGATGCGGAACGTGTTTTCCAGGATCTTGGTCATTTCCGCTTCCTTGGGGCTGGAAACGGCGAACACCGGGGCCTCCAGCACGGCTTCGTAAAGGGCCTTGGCGTGGCGGGTGCACTCGGAAGTGCAGCCACCGACGACCTTGGGAGTGTTCTTGGTCTTGTAGCGGAGGTTGCCGGGGTCCACCCTCTCCGGGGAGAAGGCCAGGAAAAGGTCGGTGCCGATGGAAAAACCGGCTTTTTCGAAGAGGGGCTTCAGCACTTCCTCGGTGGTGCCGGGATAAGTGGTGGATTCCAGCACGACGAGCATGTCCGCGTGGGCATGTCCGGCCACGGCTCGGGCCGAGGATTCGACGAAGGAGAGGTCGGGCTGCTTGAAGTGGTCCAGGGGGGTCGGCACGCAGATGGCGATGACATCGCAGGCGCCCAGGCGGGCCATGTCGGTGGTGGCGGACAGGTGCCCGGACTTCACCAGGGCGGCCAGTTCCTCGGGAACGACGTCGCCGATGTAGTTTTCCCCGCGGTTCACCTGGTCCACCTTGTCGGCCTGGACGTCGAATCCCACCACGTTGAAACCCGCCTTGGCCTTTTCCACGGCCAGGGGCAGGCCCACGTAGCCCAGGCCCACCACGCCGATGGTCGCGGTTTTGGATTGGATCTTCTCGTAAAGGGTCACTTGGGTTCGCCTGCCTTGTCGTAGAAAACCTGGTTTTCGATGAGCTGTTCTTCCGGGACGGGGCGAACGGCACGGGCGGGGGATCCCACCACGACCATCCGGGGCGGCACGTCTTTCGTCACCACGCTTCCCGCCGCCACCAGGGCGTCCTCCCCGATGACGAGGTTGGGCAGGATCGTGACGTTGGCGCCGATGCGGGCACCCCTTTCCAGTGTGGGGCCGCCGAAGTGCTTTTTGCGTTCCTCGGTGCGGCCCAGGAAGTTGTCGTTGGTGAAGGTGACCTCCGGGGCGATGAAGCAGTAGTCCCCGATGGTGGAGAAAGCCGTGATATAGGCCTCCGTCTCGATCTTGCACTTGCGGCCGATGGTCACCTTGTTTTCCACCGTGGCCCCCCGGCCGATGATGGTGAGTTCCCCCACCGTCACGTCTTCCCGCAGGGTGGCCTGGTCGCCGAAGAAAACCCCGTCGCCGATGGTGGCCCCGACGTAGAGGATGCAGCCGGCCCCCACGGTGACGGCTGAACCCAGCACCAGGGGCGGGTAGGTTTTCGGGTCGCCTGTGGTGGCCGACAGGCTGGCCTTGCCGGGTCGCTTGCCCAGGATGGCCCCGTCATTGACGACGCAGCCCGGGCCGATGCGGACGCCGGAGCGGATGATCACGTGGTGGCCCAGGGTGACGTTGTCGCCGATGACGACGTCGTCCTCGATGACGACATATTCGCCCATGGAAACGTTGGTGCCGATCGTTGCCTTTTCAGATATGGACATGATTTCCCCCTAGAAACGCCCCGAACCGTTGGCCCACACCACGAGAATGGGCTCCGACTGGAAACGGGGTTTGAGTTTTTCGAATTCCGCGTGCTTGAGGATCAAGTGGCGGATCTTGCGGTCGATGAGGGCTTCAAGCTTCGGGACCAGGCTCTGGGTGTAGGCCGTGTCGATTTCCCCCACCAGCACCAGGTCGATCAGCCCGGAGTCCTTGCCCTTCGCGTAGTCTCCCGTGATGAAGGCCAGTTCCACGTTCCCCAGGCGGGACACGACCTGCTCCACCAGGCGGTCCAGGCCCACGGTCTTGGCCACGATGCGCTGCACCTCGGGAAAGAGGGGGTGGGTCGTGTTGGCCCGGTACACCTTGGTGCGCCCCTCGTCGGCCGATTCCAGCAGGCCGGCCTCGGACAGGCGGTTCAACTCGACCCGCACGGAGTTGGTCGATTCGCCGAACTCGTCGGCCAGGCTGCGCAGGTAGGCGCGGGTGCCGGGGTTCAGAAAGAACTTCATCAGCAGCTTGATGCGGGTCTTGGAGGTGATCAGGCTGTCCAGCATGGGCAAAACCTTCTTTCAGGGCTTTTACGAGCAATAATCTTACTCGAATAAGCGGTGGTTTTGCAAGGTGCACATGGGTACGAACGCTATTTCAACGCAGGAGGGGGAGATGTCTAATAACCGGTATGTTTTTAAAGGTTTTTTCCATCCTGGACTTAGAGGACTCTCAGAATTTTAATGATTAGCGCAGGAAAGACTACCCGCGCCGGGAAACTAAAAAAGTGTCTATAAGCATAGGAGTACTCCTAGTGTGTAACCCTAGATAAGATCTTTTAGTTTTTCCGATAGAAAACTTTTCTTGTTTATCGCTTCCGCTAGGTATTTCCCCAGCGCTTTCTTGATCTCTTGAGTTTCTCTAAGGGCAAGTTCAATTTTTTCTACCGCTGCTTCCGATGTGATAGCTTTGGGATTTAAAAGGTATTTGTCAACATTGCCAAAAATATCACGGTTAAGCCCTTGAGCCTTAAGGCTATAAGCGAAACTAACGGTCGGAATTTTGCTGGAAAAACCGGCAATCGTCGCATGCGTGCGGGCAGCGGCAATAACATCGCACTGGCTAATGATCCATTTCGTCTGGGCGGCATTGAAAGTGGCGGGTAAAAGCTGGACTTCCGGATCTTTTGCCCCATAGGCATTAACCACTTCCTGAAGAAAACGATGATCGTTATCGTGCGGGCTGACCACATGGGGAATCAGATAGACCGGCCGTCCTGTTTTCTCCCTGATCCGGGTGAGGATATTGGTTGAGAGCTTAATCCATTCGGGTATATTTCCGTCAGTCACATAGCCTGCCATCAGTGGACTGAGATTGAGCCCAATTGTTCCAGGCAGGATACACGGCTTTTGATCATCCTGCGGTTCGGCCGCTTCCATGAAAAAAGCAGGATCAACCATGAGGCTGACATTATCCCGCACCCCGATCGAATCGAGGTATTCAACGGTTCCAGTCTCCCTGGCAAAAATCGCGGTTACGGATTTCAGGTGCTGAACCATGAATTTTTCGTATTCCGGCATTTTTGAAAAAGGACCTACGGAAGCGCCCCAGATGATGATGGGTTTCCCTTTACGTAAAACTAAGTCATCCAGGTCTGTGAAGATTCTTGGAATCCCGTAATCCAGGGAGTAATTGTCTCCACCAACGGAGAGGACCGCTCGCGCATCGGGCAGGGAAGGAAGCATAGGCCCATAAATGTGATCCGGGGTCAGCTGTAAACCAAGGGTTCTATAGACTTTCGCTCTCCACCACTCGGAATCGAAGCGGCGGTGTGGCAGTCTCGACTGTAGATGGCGGATCGCAAGATCGTGTTCCGAGTTTTTCTGCGACTGGAATTGACCATCGTTTTGAAAGTGGCTTATGGCCACGAAGGAAGGATCTTCATAAAACTCCTTCAGCATCTTTACAGTGCCACGGGTGATCGCCTCGCAGCCGCGGTTTTCGTAAGGACCGTTCCCGGCAAGGATGAAGAGGCTCTGGTTTCTTTCTTTCATTGGGCACTCCTCCCGATTCCAAATTTCCGCAAAACCCGTCCAGGGATTCCCATTATGCGGCGCAGTTTTTGAAGCCTGCGGAGTCGTAGCAGGTATTGGGCCAGGCAGGATTGAACTTTGCCCGCATCAGTCGATTCGATTCCATGGTCTTTCACAAATCCCCTTGACAGTTCCGCCATTCGGCTGAGAATGGCTTGCTCGATCCCCGCAAGGAAATCTCCTGGAAAGGCATAACAGGCTGTGACTCTCTTCCTGGGTGAGGGGTATCCACCCTGATCCCGCTTTTTAAGCCTTATTGCCAAATCCTTCCGTTTAGCCTTCAACACGCCTGCCTGGCTTTGGATGACTTTTTCGACAGGGATTCCTTCCAGTTGGATTTCATCTGAAACAATGGCTTCTTCCAAAATCTCTGTAAGCCGTTCGTTCCTCGACAGGACAAGGCTTGTGCCTCCGGGGTCTTTTACGAATTCCGGAAGCCAGGCGTCCATGAAGACGATATCAGCCGTTTCCGCAAAGACATCGTCACAGAAAAGGCAGGCTTGCGGGGTAAACCAGCGGGAAAGCCAGGCCTGTGAAACGCCCTGGTTCCAGAAAAGCCGTCCGATCTTTCCCGAAGTGTTTTCACAGGAAAAAAAGTAATTGCTGGCAGGTTGTCCCGGGTCTTTTCCGCGGAAATGGACGGAAGCCAAGGGGCCTTCGATCCCGGCAAGGGATGCGAGGTAGTGGGTATAAGCCTTGCTCTTCAATTGACCACAGACGAGTCCGACGGTGAAGGCGATCCGCTCGTTCAGGACCGGATTCTTGATGGATGCCAGACGCAGGCTTTTGATGAAACAGGGGAGGCCTGTTACGGCGTATCGGCCGGGGTGTTCAAGGATGAAGGAAATCACTCCTGATAGTTCGACCGGGTAATACGCCGAGCCTCGGCACTGGCGGAGATCCTCCACTGTTTTCACGACACGGTAGGAAAAGAGCCTGTCCGGGTCGGGTGAAGGTCCGGGACAGATCACGGCGTCGACTTCCTCTGGCGCTAGCAGTTTTTCCAGCAACCAGGTGGCAAGACCCCCGGAAGCGCATTTTTCTCGGGTGGGTGCGTACCCAACGGATGTTGAAAGGAAGTACCCGGTCTCATCACGGTGCTTTATTCCCGGAACCGCGGCGAAAAGCCCTTCTGCAATCTGAGTCTCGTTGACCGCTTCAGGTGCAAAGGGGCAAACCGAAAGGCAAAGCGAACACCCTGCCAGGCATCTATCACCGGAAACGGGATTGAATTCTCCCGCAGCGTTCCACTCCATGGCAAGGTTGCCGGTGGGGCATTGAGAAGCACAGACACCGCAACCGATACAGAAACCATTTCCGACAACTTCCGAGATGACATTTTTCATGCGGGTTCACCTCCGGGATGGAGCAGGGATCGTAAAAGCGATCGTTCGGATGGGTTCAATGCAAGAGTCCAGACCAGGATACCGGAGATGGAAAACAGCGACAGGCCGATGCCGATTAGAGAAACCCAGGAAGAGAGATCAAATATTCTATCCAATATGAAGGCCGAAGCGACCAAAACTGTTGAAAATAAAAAGCCTGGAAGAATGGCTGCGAAATAGCACTTTGGCGAGATACCTTGGACTTTTGCAGCATACCACGGTGTGAAAAAGGTGTTTTTTAATGTCAAAACGATTCCCCCTGCCAGTGCGACGCCGTAAAAACCCAGGTTTTCCACGGAGGCTAGCTTTATGGCCAAAAACAGGTTCATCGCACCCATCGCGAGGGTAACGAGCCCGGGCAGGCGAATCTTGTTGTAACAGACATTGATGTTGAAAAGAGGCAGGACCGACAGGTTGATCACCAGGTGGAACAGCATGATCTGCAACAGGGGCGCAAGCCGGGCGAAACCGGGCCCGAGCCACAAGCTCAGGAGGGGGCGAGAGAAACCGCAGGCTAGCCCGATCGGCAAGGCCAGCGCCAATCCCAGGAGTTTCACCGAAAGGCTCGAGAGTCTTTCAAGCTCGCCAAATCGGTTCTGGGCGTAACGAATCATCAGCATCGGCCCCAATACGCCGGAAAGCACTCCGGCCATGGATCGGATCAAAACGTTCCATTGCAGAACGGAAGCGTACTCCCCGCCCGCGACGGGTCCAAACAAACGGTTCACCACGATCAGGTCGATCTGGAGGAAAAGGAGATAGCCGATGTGATTGACGACCATCCACCCGCCCATGCCCATCAGGTCGGCTAATCGGGACCTGTCGAATAGCGAGAGTTTAAAGCTAAGACTGGGAGTGAGCTTGCGCCAGAAATGCCAGGAGAAAGCCGTTGCAGTGGTGGCTCCGATCAGCATGGATAGCGCTACCGAGGCCAGGCTGCTGGAAAACAGCGTGAAAAGCAAGACCAGGCAGGCTGTTCGCGCCAGAAGGTTTGAAAGCTGGGTGAGGTTCCGGTAATCGAGACGATTGAAGGCGTAGGTGGAGACATCAAGGGTCGCGAAAAGCGTCGTGACAAGGAATGTCAGGGAAACGCCCGCAAAAAGCCATCGGGAGGCCGCGATTTGGTCCTGGGGAACCCTGAATAATGATGGGGCAAACCAGGAAAGTCCGACAAGGAAGGGCACGAGAAACAGGCTCAACCCCGCAAGCCCCCAGAAAGCCGTGTTGAAGGTCCGATTTGCGCGTTCCAGGTCACCTTGCTGCAGGTCGATGGTCAAAAAGCGGGAGGTTCCACCGCCCAGGGCCATCGTGAAAAGCGCGACATACTGGGTAAAGGATGTCGCCAGGGGAATCAGCCCGTACGCGCCTACGCCGAGATGCCGGATGTAGTAAGGGACAAGCCAGATCCCGATGACAAGGTTCACGCAGAAAAGGAGGACATTTGAAAGCAGGTTGGCCGGGAATTGTTTGCGAAAGCTGCTAGTGGGGGTTTGGGTTGTCGCAGTCATAAATCCACCCTATGAGGCATCGCTTGCTGGATAGTTTTGTGTAAACCCCTGGGGTTTCTCGTTGGCCCACACGACCAGAATGGGCTCCGATTCAAGCAGGCTGGCCTCGGACAGGCGGTTCAGCTGGACCCGAACGGAGTTGGTCGATTCGCCGAACTCGTCGGCCAAGCCCCACAGGTAGGCGCGGGTGCCCGGGTTCAAAAAGAACTTCATCAGGAGCTTGATGCGGGTCTCGGAGGTGATCAGGCTGTAGAGCAAGGGCAAAACCTTCTTTCAGGGCTTATACGAGCAATAATTTTACTCATTAAAATTTGTGCCCTACAAGGTGCTCTAGCTTACGTCTGAAAACCCCGAGTAATCTGGCGAGTTTTGTAGGGAGAATAACCCAGCAAAGACTTCTGAAGAAAGTGTATTTGCGGCACGAGCGAAAGTCGATAGAGAGGAGGACCTTTAGGGCTTCGTATCTTTTGCCTCTGGCCAGGAGTGAAAACACTCTTTGATGGTAAAGTTCGCAGGCATACTTGATTGCGCTGAAAGGGACCTCGCCATGTTTCAACCGCTCCTTGACGGTCGTCACGAAAGGAAGGTCCTTATCGACCGGGTTGAGCATGCAAGCCCTTCCTGTAGAATCCTCACGGTAGTAAGCGATCCCTTTCCAGGAAAAGGCAATGGGGTAAGCAAGGGCAATCCTTCCCCACATGTCGAGGTCTTCTCCCGTCTTTTCCCCGATTTTGAAAAAACCGACCTTATGGAAAATATCAAGTGAGATGCCCACTGAACTCGAACTAACCGGCGGGTCACCTAAAGATGCGGATTCGAAATAGTCAGTGAAAAGCCCCTCCCATGGAAAGACGGGGATTCCGGCGAAATTTGGAGGCGTGGTCTTCCCATCTGGTCGGACGAAAACATAAGCGGTTGCATAGGCACCTGCTTGAGGAAATTTTTCGCGCAATCGCAACAGCGTTTCCAGGTGGTCGGGTTCCCATTCGTCGTCGGCATCGAGGAAGGCGATGAAATCGGATGAGGTTTCGGCGATGCCCCGGTTCCTTGCCGCCGAAACGCCCTGGTTTTCCTGGCGGAACAGCTTCAGGCGGGGATCCGAGGATTGAAGGGCCGAAACCACGGCGGCCCCGTCGTCGGTGGATCCGTCATCGACGACGATCACCTCGAAATCCGGCTCGGTCTGGGAAAGCACGGAGCGGATCGCGTGGCCGATATGGGGGGCCTTGTTGTACAGCGGGATGGCGACGGTTGCCTTTGGCATGGCTCTTCCCTTCCCGGGTTGAGAAGTTGGATTTCCAGAGGCTCGAAGCTTTGCGAGTACGATTATAACTCATCGGTAATGAAGAGTGTTTTTGCGGCGGTCGTAGCCGGGCACGCAAGCACACTAACGGTTGTAAAGTATTTATCGAAGCGATAATCTATACTAATGACATAACGCATAGAACAAAAAGAGAGGTGAAGGTAAATGGGTTTCGGGAAGCGGAACGGTTTTTCCTTCTTTCTTCTCGCCTTGTTTTCTTTCTTCCTGGTGGCTTCGGAAGCGGCGGCTTTTTCGGGATCGGGGGCCGGTACGGAAGGCAATCCGTACATCATCATGACGGCAGGCCAGCTTTACGAGGTCCGGGATGACCTGGACGCGCACTACAGGCTGGGGGCCGACATCGACCTGGACGTTTCTCCCTACAACGAGGGGCAGGGCTGGATCGCGATCGGGGATTCGCTCGATCCCTTCATCGGCACGTTCGACGGGAACTGGCACACCATCCGGAACCTGTTCACCACGGGGGGAAACTACGACTTCATCGGCCTGTTCGGCGTGTTGGGGGACCCGGAAGACCTGGCGGAACCGTTCCTCGTGAAGAACCTCCTGCTGGAGGACGTGGAGGTGGGTTCTCCCTACTACAGCGGGGGTCTGGCGGGGTTGGCGTTTGCCGGGACGGTGGAAAACTGCGGGGTCACGGGGAGCGTGTCCGGATTCACCCGTGTCGGCGGCCTGATCGGTCTCGTCAGCACCAAGACGCAAGTCCGCCGCTGCTTCGTGAAGGGGAGCGTGTCCGGGAGCACCAACGTCGGAGGGCTGGTGGGCGACATGGAATTTGCCGGCTCGATCGTGGACAGCTATGCCCTTGCGGACGTGGAGGCGACGTCCAGCGTTTGCGGAGGCCTGGTCGGCTATGGGATTCAAATGTCGATCGACACGAGCTACGCGGCGGGGCTGGTGACCACCCCGAGCTTTGCGGGCGGCCTGGTCGCCAACGGCAACGAAGTTGACGTCGAGGATTCCTACTACGACGAGGACGTCGCTGGGGTATCCGGCAACGGTTGGGGCACGCCGAAGTACACCTTTGAAATGAAGACCCAGTCGACCTATGCGGGGTGGGATTTCGCTAACGTCTGGGCGATCCGTTCGGACGTGAACGAGGGGTACCCGAGCCTGCGGTGGGAGGAGAATTTCATGGAACTCGGCGGAGGCGGCGGGTGCAGCGCGGGAATCCCCGTCCCGATGTTCCTGCTTTTGCTCGTTGCGCTAGCCCTGCTGGGGAGGAAAGCGAAGGAATGACCCGGGCCTGAAGCGGGAAACGGGAAAGAAAGTCCAGGGGGAACCTCCGGAGGGGGTTCCCCCTTTTTTTGCCGATCTTCGGGAATAGGGGATTCCCCGATACTCAAAGCGGGAAGGCTTCTGTATAATGTCCACGGACCTTTTTCGGGTTAGATGAAGAAAGATGTTTGGGGAGGGCTTTTCTTGAAGGCACGGCATGGTGCAAGAATCGGCTTTATCGCTTTGATCCTGGTTTTATCCCTTGCAATCCCGGCCCTGGCGCAGGGCGAGGCCGACGGGGGCATCCCGGGCCTGCCCGGCTCGTCGTCTGCGGGCGACACGGGCCTTCCCGGGATCTACGACAGCGCCCCTCCCGTGATCGTGGTGCCGGGTGCGCCCCAGGGACCGGAAACGCCATCCGGGCCGCCGCAGATTTTCCCGAGCCAGCCCGCGGCTCCGCAACAGCCGGGGCAAGCCCCCGAGGAGGAACAGAAGAAGGGCACGGAGCAGGGCGAGATCCAGTCGGGTCCGTCCGAGCTGGACCGTTTCCTTTCCGGTTCCCTGCCCGACAAGTTCCAGGCGAACATCGGCCGCTACGGCATGAGCTTCTTCCGGACCCCGCCTTCCACCTTCGCTCCCGGCAACGCCATCCCCGTGGGGCCGGACTACGTCATCGGGCCCGGCGACAGTTTCCGCATCGACGTGTGGGGCATGGTGCAGGGTACCTGGACGGTGGCGGTGGATCGCAACGGCCAGGTGGCGATCCCCACGGTGGGAACCCTGGGCGTGGCGGGACTGACCTTCGACCAGCTGAAATCGACGATCTCGCGGGAATTAAATAAGTACTACGCGGGCTTCGAGATGAACGTGACGATGGGGCAACTGAGGAGCATCAAGGTGTACGTCACGGGCAACGCGAAGAAGCCCGGGGCCTACACGGTGAGCGCTCTTTCCACGCTGGTGAATGCCCTGCTGAGCTGCGGGGGCCCCAGCGACACGGGAACCCTGCGGGCCATCGAGGTGAAGCGCGGCGGCAGGACCGTGGCCGTGTTCGACATGGTCGAATTTTTGATGACGGGCGATAAATCCAAGGACATCCGCCTGCAGCCCGAGGACGTGATCCACATCGGGCGCGTCGGTCCCCTGGCGGCCATCACGGGCAACGTGCGGGTTCCGGCCATCTACGAACTGAAGAAGGAAACGAAGGTGGCAGAACTGCTGGAGATGGCCGGGGGCCTGACCTACACGGGCTTTTCGGGCCGCGTGCAGGTGTACCGGGTTTCGGCCAACGAGTACCGGAGCATTTTGGAAGGTGATTTGATCGATCTCGCCACGAGGCCCGACAAGAACTTTGCCCTGGCCGACGGCGACTTCGTGCGGGTGTTCTCGGTGGTGGAAAAACGCAACGTCATGACGATTTCCGGGCCCGTGGCCAAGCCGGGTCAGTTCGGCGTGGAACCGGGCAAGACGACGGTGCGTGACGTCATCCTCAGGGCCGGGGGGCTGCTTTACAACGCCGCCGACCAGGGGGAGATCACGCGGGTGAGGCCGACCCAGCAGGGGCCGGTGACGGAGCGGTTCTTCGTGGACCTGCGGAAGGCCCTGGCCGGGGACAGTGCCGAGAACCGGACGCTGGAGATCAACGACTACCTGTTCGTGCGCAGCGTCCCCGAGTGGGACCTGTACAAGGCCGTGGCCGTCGCCGGGCAGGTCAAGTATCCCGGCACCTACACGATCAAGAAGGGCGAGACGTTAGCGAGCCTCATCGCCCGGGCCGGGGGCTACACCGACCGGGCCTACCTGCGGGGGGCCGAGTTCACCCGGCAGAGTGTGAAGAAGCTGCAGGCGGAGCAGAACCGGCGGATGGTGGACGAGCTGGAGACGGAACTGCTCTCGGTGAGCGTCAACGAGATGAGCGCGGCCCTCACCGCCGAGGAGGCGAAGCTGACTCAGTTCGAGGCCGACCAGAAGCGCAAGCTGATCGACAAGCTGAAGAACATCAAGGCCGCCGGGCGGGTCATCCTGAAGCTAGACGTGCCGGAGAAGATGAAGGGCTCGGCCTTCGACCTGGAGATGGAAGAGGGCGACACGCTGTACGTGCCGGCGAACCCGCACACGGTGCAGGTGATGGGGGCGGTGCTGAACCCCACGGCCTTCGTGTACCAGCCGGGGCTGGGGGTGGGCGACTACCTCCGCATGGCGGGAGGCTACACCCGGAGCGCCTCGCCGGGGCGGATCTACCTGCTGAAGGTGGACGGCACGGCGGTACGGCTCGATACGGGCGGAAGCTGGCCCTTCGGCAAGCCGAACAACAGCCATGGGCTCATCGTGCGGGCCCTGGAGCCGGGAGACGCGATCATCGTGCCCCAGAAGGTGCAGGGCTACAAGGGGCTGCGCAACACCCGCGACTGGGTGGACGTGATCTTCAAGATCGCGCTCTCCGCGGCGAGCATCCACAATATCTCGGACTAGGGGCAGGATCATGGCGGAAGACGAACGCGAAGTGCGGGAAATCGAATACGGACAGGGGCAGGCGAGGGAGGCACGGCTGGCGGATGACGACGAGATCAGCCTGCTGGACCTGGCCCTGGTGCTGGTGAAGCGAAAGAAGCTCATCTTCTGGATGACCTTCGGGCTGGCCGTGCTGGTGGCGATCTACAGCCTGGTGACGCCGAAGATCTACCGGGCGGAGACGCGCCTGCTGCCTCCCAAGAGCGCCGAGGTGGGGGCCAGCGCGCTGCTCGACATGGCGACCGGCGGGGCGGCCTCGGCCCTGGCGGGGAAGACCCCCGGCGACCTCTACGTGGGGATCGCCAAGGGGCGCACGGTGATGGACAAGGTGATCGGTAAGTTCAAGCTGGGCGAGGTCTACGAGATCGACAACCCCGACCGGATCCGCGCGGCGCTTTCCGATAACCTCGAGGCCAAGAGCGACCTGAAGACGGGGATCATCTCGATCGCCGTGCTGGACAGGGACCCGGCCCGGGCGGCCGATATCGCCAACGGGTTCGTCGAGGCCCTGAAGAACGTGACGAGCGGCCTGGCCATCAGCGAGTCGGCCCAGAAGCGCCTCTACTACGAAAGCCAGATCAAGGACGTGCAGGTGAGCCTGCAGAAGGCCGAGAACGACCTGAAAAGCTACCAGGAGCGCACGGGAATCCAGGAGGCGGGCAGCCAGACGGGGGCCCTGATCGGCACCCTGGCGAGCATCCGGGCGCAGGTCACCGCCAAGGAAGTGCAGCTGCGGGCCCTCCGGGCCTACGCCACGGGGCAGAACCCCGAGGTGAAGAAGGTCCAGAACGAGCTAGCGGCCCTTTACGCCCAGCTGGAAAAGCTGGAGGCCGGGCAGGGAAAGGGGCAGGATCCCCTGAACCCCGCCGGCGGCATGCCCCAGGCACGCCTGGAGTACATGCGCCTGTTGCGGGAGGCCAAGTTCAACGAGTACCTCTACGGCCTGCTCCAGAAACAGTTCGAGATGGCCAAGCTCGGCGAGGTGAAAGACGCCGCCGTCATCCAGGTCATCGACGAGGCCGTGCCGCCCCAGGTCCGCTTCAAGCCCAAGCGCACCCTCATGGTGCTGCTCGCCGCCGTTTTGGGGTTCTTCCTCTCCATCTTCGCCGCGTTCTTCCTCGAGTTCCTCGAGAACGCCCGCCGCGACCCCGAATCCGCCGCCAAGCTCGACGCCTTCAAGCGCTACGCCCGCATCACCAAAGACGACTTCCGCCTAATTCGGGACAGGCACTAATTCATTGCGTTCACATTCACAAGCCTAGAACCGGGGTCAGGTCTTGAATCTTAGCATCGGCGGAAACCGATGCTAAGATTCAAGACCTGACCCCGCTCTTCAGACCCCGCGCTTCCCCGCCTGGCCGGTTCATCCGGCCGGGCTTTTTTGTTCAGGGCGTTATCCCGAAGGCTTCCCGCACGATTGCCGTCATCCGTTCGACTTCCTCGTCAGTCAGTTCGCCGAAAAGCCTTTTCCGTTTCCCGCCGTTCATGCTCCCGTTTCCCTGGACGACAAGCCTGATGAAAAGGTCGGCCTTCCGGTCGGGCATGTCGACGACCTCCAGGATGGCGGGCTTGGCACGGTCAAACCCCTCAAGCAGGCGCAACTCTCCGGGGATCCTGGCCTCCACCGTCTCCTGGACGAAACCGAAAAGTCCCTCGACAAAACGGGTCATATCGGGGTAACGGTACAGGTCCGCGGTTTCACCCGACACCTTGAGGAACCCGTCACGGTCGAAGGCATAGTCGATCCTTTCGGTAAGAGGGACGGAAAAGGTTTCGAGCAGGGCATCGTAATCCTTCTTTTTCGCGAGCATGACGGCCGAGACGGGGAAAACGAGGTCGGGCGGGGCGAAGCCTGTCCTGGAGAGGATGTGGTGGATCAGGAAGCGGTGAAGACGGCCGTTCCCGTCCTCGAAGGGGTGGACCAGGACGAAGGCGAAGGAAATGGCCCCCGCAACGACCACAGGGTGAATGCCAGACCCGAGCATCCGGTCATAGGCCTGGCGGAGCCCTTCCATCAGGCTTCCGACGTCTTCGGGTTTCGGGCAGACATAATCGACGATCTCCCCGTCGACCAGGGTGTGCCCGACGAAATTCTGGACGGTCCTGAAGGAGGCGGCGGCATATCTAGGGTCGACCGTGGACTTTTGCAGGGATACGAGTGTTCTCTCGTCAAGGCCTTCGACCTTTCCGGCGTTTTTCAGCAGGGCGACGAACCGGGCGGTTTTCTCCGATCCCGGTTTTTCCCCCTCGATTTCAAAGGAGGTTTTTGTTTCCGACAGGTAGAGATAGTTGATCGCGCGGCTGAGCAACTCCTGGGGGAAGCTCCGGATGGTTTCCCTGCAGCGTTCGTCCAGTCGCATCGCGATATAGGATTCGATCAGCGGGGTACGGCGGATCATGGGGCAGAAAAGCTTCGATCCGGGCAGGTTGTCCGAGATTCGGTGCCGCGGGGAAGGAATCGCCCTGGCGGTGAAATACGCGCTGGGGCTGGCCAGGAGCAGGTATCCGGGAGCGCTCCGTCCTTCGGGAAGCGAGAAGTCCAGCGTGTTTCCCGTAAGG
>Ga0209269_1000399_pt1 | contig 42058 bp, 36 predicted proteins | sample MTBAKMMethaMetaG_FD_187455 | JGI IMG/M metagenome (GOLD analysis project Ga0209269, IMG submission 187455) | Enrichment culture microbial communities from Arthur Kill intertidal strait, New Jersey, USA, that are MTBE-degrading - MTBE-AKM (Arthur... | ecosystem: Environmental > Aquatic > Marine >... | reverse complement strand
GCATCATGCCGACGATGAAGGTATTGCACCAGGACCGGTTCAAGGGCGAGATCAAGATGCAGGTGGAGGTGGCCGACGACCTTTGGCACCTCTACAACATCCTGAGCCCGGGGGACCTGGTGTACGCTTCGACCTATCGTCGCGAGGAGGCGAAGTCCGACAAGATACGGGCGGAGAGGGGGGAGAAGAAGCGCATGACCCTCGGTATCCGCCTGGAGAAGGTGGAGTTCGGGGAGTTCGACAACCGGCTGCGGTTGTTGGGCGTCATAGAGGAGGGTCCGCAGGACATAGGTTCCCATCACACGCTCATAATGGAGGAGGGGGAGGTTCTCTCCGTCGTCAAACAGCAGTGGAGGCCGTCGCAGCTGGACCGGGTGCGACGCGCGGTGGAGGACTCCAAGAAACCTAGCGTCATATTCATATCACTGGACGACGACGAGGCGACGGTGGCCGTCATGCGTCAGTTCGGGGTACGCCGGCTGGCGGACATATTCGCCGGCGGCCACGGAAAGATGTACGCCTCCAAGGAGGAGGGCGATTACTTCGGCGAGGTGATCGCCAAGGCCAAGCAGGCGCACTCGCCCGGCGTTCCGTTGATCGTGCTCGGTCCCGGTTTCGCCAAGGAGACCCTGATCGCCAAGGGGAAGGAGAGGGAGCCGGAGATGTTCTCCAGGGCGTTCCTGTACCACACCGGGCAGTCCGGCATGACCGGGATACAGGAGCTGATGAAGCGGGGAATGGGCGCCGAGGTCCTGAAGGACTCCAGGGTGGCCGAGGAGACCGAGCTGGTGGAGAGGCTGCTGGAGGAGGTGGCCAAGGACGGCCTGGCGACCTACGGCCCTAAGGAGGTCCGGGAGGCGACCAAGGCGGGGGCGGTGGAGCTCCTGCTCATCCTGGACACATTGGTCAGGGAGAAGGACGTGGAGGCGCTGATGCGCTCGGTGGAGGAATCCGGGGGAAGGGTTACGGTGGTCAGCGAGCTGCACGAGGGCGGGAAGAAGCTGGACGCCCTAGGGGGATTGGGGGCGATCCTGAGGTACAGGTTTCAGGCCTGAGCGTAAGCGACGACCTTCCAAACGAGCCAGGCCTGCGACTCGCTCGCCCGTAATGAACGGCTCTCAAGGACCGGTGAGAGAGCGGCCGCATTCGCGCCACCGGCCTTCGTGTTCACCATCTCCGAAACCCTTTAGTACGGAATTTTAAATTCATCCTCCGTCGTCCATTTATCCGAATCCAGGGTGAAAAGGAAGCATATGTCGGCAGGGAGACGTTCGTTTTGTCACACTGTCGAAATTCCGTCGCCTGGGAGAAATACCGCGGTCCGCATCGGCGGGAAGGTTCACGCGGCCATCCGGAAAGTGGACGAGAGACAGAAGGTAGCGAGATGAGAGACCGGTCCGACATCATTGCCAAGTTCGAGAAGAGCCCCATGATCGCCTGCGATACCACCCTTCGCGATGGTGAACAGGCCGCTGGAATCGTCTTCGCCAATTTGGAAAAGCTCAGGATCGCCAAGCTACTGGATGAGCTCGGTGTGCAACAGATCGAGGCTGGCATACCGGCCATGGGCGGGGACGAGAAGAAGGCGGTGAAGACCATCGCCTCCCTGGGGCTGAACGCTTCCGTTCTGGGCTGGAACCGGGCCAACGTGGAGGACGTCCAGCACTCCATCGATTGCGACGTCGATTCCGTGGCCATATCCATGTCCTCCTCGGACATACACATCCAGAACAAACTGATGAAGACCAGGGAGTGGGTGCTCGATAAGGTCGTCGAGAGCGTGGAGTACGCCAAGGACCACGGATTGTACATATCGTGCAACGCCGAGGACGCCTCCCGCGCCGACCCGGCCTTCCTCATCGAGTTCGGCCGGGCGGCCAAGGACGCCGGCGCCAACCGTCTCCGCTACTGTGACACCATCGGCCTGCTCGAGCCCCGAAGGGCCTATGACGAGATCAAGGCCCTCAGGGAAGCGGTGGGCATAGACATAGAGATGCACACTCACAACGACTTCGGCATGGCCACGGCCAACGCCCTGGCGGGCATGCAGGCCGGGGCCAAGTTCGTGAGCACCACGGTCATGGGCATAGGGGAACGCACTGGCAACACCCCCTTGGAGGAGATCGCCATGGCCTCCAAGCACCTGCTGCACATGGACGTAGGTTTCCGTACCGAACGATTCCGAGAGGTCGCCGAGTACGTCGCCCGCGCCGCGGGACGGGAGATACCGGGATGGAAGCCCATCGTAGGCACCAACTGCTTCGCTCACGAGGCCGGGATCCACACCGACGGGGTGATCAAGTACCTCAGTAACTATGAGCCGTACACCCCCGAGGAGGTCGGGCTTTCCAGAAAGATCGTCATCGGCAAGCACTCCGGCCGTCATACCATCAAGCAGATATTGGCAATGAAGGGAATAGAGGTGGACGACGAACTGGCCCAGAGGATATTGGACCAGGTGCGGGCGAACTCCATAGCCCTCAAGCGCTCCCTGTCGGAGAACGAGCTCATCTACATCTACCAGGACTTCAAGGCCGGGGACAACAGCAAGATGCGGAACTGAGATTCGAGGATGGCCTAGCTCATCGATCACAGATGAAGTTCCGTGATCATCGCCGAAGCTGTTCCAGGGAAAGTCCATCGTCGCGTATGCGGGCGATCTCCTGGACCTCTCCTACTTTTCCTCGTCCTTGATCTCCTCTATCACCAGGTCGCAGCATCCCTTCTTTTTCTTCCCGTCCTTCTTGCTCAGCAATTTCATCCTTCTCATCTCCCTAAATAAATAGTTCAGTCAAGTAACCGGTGACCATGGCCGCCAACAAAATGGTAAATATGAACGCCAGCACCAATTTTCTTTTGAAGATCCCGGCCAGCATGCTCACTTCCGGTATGCTCGCCCCCGCCCCTCCGATCAGGAGGGCTATGGCGGTGCCCAGCCCCATGCCCTTCCCGATCAAGGCCACTCCTATGGGGATGATGGTCTCCGCCCGGATGTAGAGGGGTATTCCTATCACCGCCGCCACCGGTATGGAGAACGGATTGCCAGGTCCGGCCACCGACACGATCATCTCGTCCGGCAGCATGCCGTAGATGGCCGCACCTATGCTTACTCCCAGGAGCAGGTATGGCAGCATGCCCCAGAAATTGGTCAATGCGAACCGCGCGGCCTTCTTGTATTTGGGGCCATCGTCCTCTTCCTCCTCATGACCGCCCTTGATGCGGACCCTCTTCACCTCCTTCGCCAGCCCCATCCTGGCCCACAACCTCCCGGAGACCACGGCCAGCAGGAAGGCGGTGATGCCATAGATGACAGCCACCTCCCATCCCATGAACGCGAAGACCATACCTAGGATTATAGGGTTCATCAGGGGCGAGGAGAGCAGGAAGGACATGGTAGCGCCGAAAGGCGCCCCTGCCTCCAAGAAGCCCAAGGTGAGGGGGATGGTGGAGCATGAGCAGAAGGGGGTTATGGCCCCGAACCCGGCCCCAACGATGTTGCCGAGCCATCCCTCCCCGCCCATGGCCTTGCGGATCTTCTCCGGAGGCACGTATTCCAGCATCAGGCCCACCAGGAAACTGATACCGATGAAGAGGACGACCAGCTCGAAGGTGATCACGACGAAGAATTCCAGGGTCTGTTCCAGGCTGTTCACGAGCTCCAGAGGTATCACCAGCGAACCTATTTCGAAGGTTATCGAAATAGTAAACGCATATCGGATACTTCAATCTCACGCTGCTCCCGGATATACGACCGCCACTATCGTTGCTGGGGACCAGGTACACTTCTCAATATCTGTCGTCCCTTCTCGGTCATGGAGAATATTCTCCAGTTCTTTTCCGGCCGTCCGGTTATCAGGTCGGCGTTCTCGAGCACATTGAGATGATATGATAAGGTGGAATCGCCCACCTTTAAAAATTCCTTGAGCACGCATGGGCACATGTCGCAGCAGGAGATCGACCAGAGGATCCTGACCCTTATCTCGCTGGAGAGGGCCTTGAACACCTTGGCCTGGTCCCGGATATCGTCGTCATCGGGGACCGCTCTCGACAGATTGTCCAAGCCCCCTATCTGTTCGATGGCCTCGGAAACATAGTCCGGAAGATCGCTATCAGCGCATCGGCAACCCGGTATCGGTCCCTCTTTCATATCGCAGATAGATTGTCCGTCCGGATATTTCAGTACTGGTGCTGAGCAGTTGGAGATCTTCCGACGTCAGATCGGTGGTCAACGGGCCGGGCCAACTTCATGAGCTATCATCCCCAACATCAACCGGGAACCTGGGTTCATGCTCTCTGGCTAGGTGTACAGTTTCAAATTATTTTAAATTGCTATAATGTCTTACTGGCTCAAGTTGAAGGTTTCGCAATGACCGCTAAGGTAAGGGTCAACATGTTCCCGTGCAAGAACGTCTCCGTGATCGAAGCCACCATGACGGATGATGGGGAGTTCATAGTCAAGGTCGAAAGCACCTGCAAGAAGGCTGCAAAGTTCATCGAAGGGCTCGGTCCCCTTTCCATGACCGACCTCACCGACAAGAAGGAGAGCAGGATCTTCCGCGATTTCATTAACTCCGACATGAGCGCGAACTGCCTGACCCTCTCAGGAGTGATCACCGCCACCTGGGTGGAGGCTGGCATGATCGCCCGTTCCTACGCCCGGTCGGGCGTTCCCCTGAGCATCGAGCTCATCGACGAGTGATGGGCGTGGCATATAGCAAGGGTGACCTGGCGCACCGTTACAAAAGGATATATACGGCGCGAGGATATTAATTCAATATAATTTGAAACAGCTTATCGGGCAATGGGCGGGTGGACCAATGAAGGAATTGGCGGTTGCGACTTCAGATGAGCGCACCCCAAAAGGTATGGGGTTCTTGAACAAGTATCTCACCGTTTGGATATTCTTGGCCATGGCCCTGGGGGTGGGCCTGGGGTCGCTGATACCCGACCTGGCGTCGTATCTCGATGGCCTGAGCGTGGGGACCACATCCATCCCCATCGCCATCGGCCTGATCCTGATGATGTATCCGCCCCTGGCCAAGGTGAAGTACGAGCAGCTGGGAAAGATCACCAAAGGGAGCGGGACCAAGAGGATGTTAGGGACCTCGCTCTTCCTCAATTACGTGGTCGGGCCCATGCTGATGTTCGCACTGGCCTGGATATTCCTCCCGGACCAGCCCGAGTACCGCATCGGTCTCATATTGACCGGGGTGGCCCGTTGCATAGCCATGGTGCTGGTCTGGAACCAGCTGGCCAAAGGTGATACGGAATACACGGCCATACTGGTGGCGCTCAACTCGCTCTTCCAGATCGCACTGTACTCCTTCTACGCCTACTTCCTCATAACGGTGCTTTCCGATGTGGTCTCGCCAGGCTCGGGGGTGGCGGTGGACATCTCCATAGCGTCGGTGGCCATCAGCGTCATAATCTACCTGGGCATACCGTTCTTCGCCGGGATCCTGACGCGCTACGCGCTGCTTCCCCGGAAGGGCGAGGATTGGTACGACCACCGGTTCATGCCGGTCATGGGCAAGGTATCCCTCCTCGCCCTGCTCTTCACCATCGTGGTCATGTTCTCGTTGAAGGGCGAGTTTATAGTGGAGCTACCGCTTGACGTGGTCAGGGTGGCGATCCCCCTTCTCTTCTACTTCCTCATCATGTTCCTGCTTTCATTCTGGGTCTCCATGCGGTTGAGGTTCGATTACCCGCATGCGGTATCCCAATCCTTCACCGCGGCCAGTAACAACTTCGAACTGGCCATAGCGGTGGCTGTGGGCGTCTTCGGCATCGGTTCGGGAGTGGCCTTCGCCGCGGTGATCGGTCCATTGGTCGAGGTCCCGGTCCTGATCAGCCTGGTAAACCTTTCGCTTTACTTCCGGAGGAGGTACTTCGAACCGGACGGCAGGAAAGTAAATAGATCGGAGAGGATGAACCGTGAATTCTGAGACGTTAGAACTGGTCGCCATCGCCGCCTCGGTGGCTGGGCACTGTCAGCCATGCTTCCGGCATCACCTGGAGAAGGCTCGAGAACTGGGCGTTCCAGAGGAGGACATAATCAAAGCAGTGTCTTTGGCCAATCGCATCAGCGGGGTGGGAGACCAGCGCATGGCCGAGTTCGTGAACAAGGCATTGGAAGAGAACAGGCCTATCAGCTGATACGAGAACACGGCGGTCTGAAGCTCAGGCGACGCGCATCGCCCCGTTGATGGCTATCTCGGCGATGTCCACGGCGTACATGGTGCTGCGAATGATGGAATCCAGCACCATGTTTATGATTATGGCCTCCCGACTGTCCCTGGTCCTCGCGCTCGCCCCCAGCTTCTCGCAGCTTCGCACCACGTTCCGCCCCTCGTCGATGACCTCGTTGGCCTCGCCGATGTCCTGGCGGAACAACGCGTCCATTCCCCGCTCCAGGACGCGCATGGCCTCGGCGCTGAGCTTCTTCATGTCCTCGCCCGCCTCCAACCTCTCCTCGTCCTCGGCGCTGATCAGGGCGTTGCGGGCGATGCGCACGGCGTGGTCGCCGATGCGCTCGATCCCCCTTGCCACCAGCATCAGGTCGTTCGATTCGAAGATGTTCAGTCCCATGCGGTCCCCTAGCTTGCGGTCTCGGGCGATGAGCGTGTTCTGCTTGACCGCCATCCAGTACAGCCGGTCCACGTCAGTGTCTCGGTCGATGACGTCTTCAGCCAGCCCGCGGTCCTCCAGACGAAGCGCTTCGACGGCATCCGTGTGCATCGTCCTGACGATGAGGTGCATGCGACGGACGCACTTCTCCTGCGGCAGTTCGACGGGATCGGAGAGGTCGTGCATTATCATGCTGTTGGCCGTCTCCTCGACTATCTCCGGTCCGATGGCGAGGCGGGAGAACTCACGTATGGCGCTCTTGGCCTCCGGCTCCATGCGCTCCTTCGAGCGCACCTCGATGATGTTGTAGCCGACCAGGTACGCACCTATGAGCTTGCGGGTTAGGTGCTCGGAGCTCTCCTTCCGGTCGGTCCATATCTCCTTCTTCAGCACTTCCTTCCGGCGGTCCGTCCTGGTGTCCAGGACGATCGTTCCATCCAGCTGCACGGACATCGATACCTGGTCGCCCGGCCTCAGCCCTGAGGAAACGACCCAGTCCTTGGGGAGGGAGACGGTCAATGTGGATGCTCCTGTCTTCTGCACCCTGCGGACCTCGGTGTTCATGCCTTTTTCCGTTTGCACGACATTACTTAAGTTCTTAATGTATATACAAAACTTACTAAAAATATAGAATATATCTGTAAATACATATAATATATAAAAAATATTAGAATATATTCTATTTCGCCAATGTATATAAGCCGTGCTCAAGTAACTCGCACCGAGGTAAATGAACAACGGGCTAACGAGTTCGGTAAGGGGCACCAGCGATCTCAGTGGTCGCATTCTCGATCCTAAACGTCACGTCCTTTTCGACCGTACCGTAGCTCCTTGTTCCTTTCTCATCCGTGAACGGTGAAATCGATGGAGAACAAGATGAAGTATCTAGCGATCGGCGTCGCGGCCATAATCATGATGGCCGCCATCGGCCTCCTCCTCTCTCAGAACGATGACGACGGGACGGAAAGCGTGATCATCAAGCAGAAAGGCTCCGACACCATGTTGGAGCTATGCCAGTTCTGGGCCGAGGACTTCATGGCCTCTAACGGGAACGTGCAGATCGAGGTGTCTGGCGGGGGAAGCAGCACTGGCATAACCGCTCTCATCAACGGACAGGTGGACACGGCCCAGGCCTCCCGGCAGATCAAGTCCACCGAGGTGGCCAGCGCCCAGGCCAACGGCGTCGACCCCGTGGAGTTCCGGGTGGCCATAGACGGCATAGCCATCGTGACCCATGAGGACAACCCGGTCGAGGTGCTGACCGTGGAGCAGCTGCGCGGCATTTACAACGGCAGCATAACGAACTGGAACCAAGTGGGCGGGGACGATCGGACCATAACCCTGTACGGTCGCCAGTCGACCTCCGGCACCTACGAGTTCTTCTGGGAGCACGTGCTGGAGAAGGAGAACTACTCCTCCTCAATGAACATGCTCTCCGGTAACTCGGCCATAGTCTTGGCGGTCCAGGGCGACACCGGTGGTGTCGGATACGTGGGCATCGGTTACGCGGACTCCTCCGGCATCAACGTGCTGGACCTGAAGAAGGACGACGATGCGACCGCCTACTCCCCGCAGGATGCGGAGGCCGTTCAGAACGGGCAGTACGACCTGTCCAGGTATCTCTACATATACACCGACGGAACGCCCACTGAACAGGTCAACCTCTGGTTGAGCTGGATACTGGACGCCGATCTGGGTCAGCAGGTGGCATCCGAGGTTGGCTTCTATCCCCTCTCGAACGACATCATCGCCGAGGAGCGGGCCAAGCTGGGCTGATCCAAACCCCTTCTCAAATCCTTTGTTCAGAACGACGACAGGAGCATGGTCAGATTGGCTTTGAATCTGGGTGGCAGGAACGGTTCGAAAAGACGGGTCAGAAGGAACGCTCATCTGTCCCCCCGGGAAAGGTCCATCGAGCTGACCCTTACCTTGGCCACCTGGACATCGGTGCTGGCCCTGGGGGCGGTGTTCGGGGAACTGCTGCTCGGGGCCCTGCCGGCCTTCTATTCCATCAACATTATCGATTTCTTCAGCGGAACCGTGTGGAACCCCTCCCATCCCGTTTATCCCCTGTACGGCATCCTTCCACTTTTAGTCGGGACCCTCATGGTCTCCTTCGGAGCGGCACTGATCGCCATTCCCATAGGATTAGGGTGCACCATCTGGCTGGCAGAGCTGGCCCACCCGCGTCTTAAGGCCATCTTCAAGCCGGCCCTCGAGATACTGGCCGGCATACCGTCGGTCATCTTCGGTTTCTTCGCTCTGGTGATCCTATCCGAATGGATCGCGGTCATGTTCGACCCCGTCACCAAGCTCAACGCTCTGAACGGAGCGATAATGCTGGCGGTGATGATGATACCCATAATGGTCACCGTGGCCGAGGACGCCATGCATGCCGTTCCCGACAGCCTGCGAGAGGCATCCCTGGCCCTGGGCGCCACCCGCTGGGAGACCATCCGCCACGTGGTGCTACCAGCCTCCTTGTCAGGGATCGTGGCCGCCGTGGTGCTCGGTTTCGGCCGCGCCGTCGGTGAGACCATGACCGTGCTAATGGCCACCGGGAACGCCTCCATGCTGCACTTCGACCTCCTGCGTTCGGTGCAGACCATGACAGCGGCCATCGCCATAGACTTTGGCGAGGTGGAGTTCTACTCAGAGCACTACCACGTGCTGTTCCTGGTGGGCCTGACGCTGTTCGTGATAACGTTCATCATCAACCTACTGGCCGATTGGGTCACCAGGCGTTATAGGGAGGAGTACTGATGGACCGCAGGGCCAGAGAGGTCGTCTACTTCACCTTCTTCCGGGCGTGTGCCCTGATCGTGATGCTCTCGTTGGTGGTGCTCATCGGATACATCGCCACCGGAGGGCTGGAAAGGCTTTCCCTCGAATTTCTGACCGAGATGCCCCGACGGGCCAACACCGAGGGCGGGATATTGCCAGCGATCGTGGGCACGTTCTACCTGATGCTCATCGTTGTGACGGTGACGGTGCCGATAGGCATAATGTCCGCCATCTATCTGGTGGAGTACGAGCAGAGCTCCTGGATGGGAAGGGTGTTCAAGCTCGCGGTCTACAACCTGGCCGGGGTGCCTTCCATAGTGTACGGTCTTTTGGGACTGGGGATATTCGTCGTCTACCTGGGCCTAGGTTTCTCCCTGATGTCCGCAGGGCTGACGCTCAGCATCATGACACTGCCGCTGATGATATCGGCCTCCCAGGAGGCCATATCGGCCGTTCCCGGATCGGTACGCGAGGCGTCCATGGCGTTGGGCGCCACTAAATGGCAGACCATCTTGCATCACGTACTGCCATACGCCCTCCCGGGCATTTTCACAGGAATGATACTGTCGGTCTCCCGCGCCGCGGGAGAGACCGCTCCGTTGATGCTCACCGGGGTGGCCATGTCATTGCAGCGTCTCCCGGACGGCTTCTTCGACAGCTTCATGGCCCTGCCCTATCACATCTACTACATGGCCACCCAGTCGTCCGACCTGATCGCCACCCGGCCCCTACAGTACGCCGCCGCCCTGGTGCTGCTGCTGTTGGTGCTGGGGATGAACATCATAGCCATAGTCCTTAGGAAGAGATATCGCGAGAAATACAAGTGGTGAACATGACAACAGCAATCCATACCGAAGACCTGCACGTCTTCTTCGAAAAGAACCACGCCCTGAAAGGTGTGGAAATGGAAATCGAGAAGAACGGGGTGACCTCCGTCATCGGACCGTCAGGTTGCGGCAAGTCCACCTTCATCCGTTGCATCAACCGCATGAACGACCTGATACCGGGATGCTCGGTGAAAGGAAAGGTGATGGTGGACGGCCAGGACGTAAACAGCGATGATGCGGACGTCGTGGACGTTCGCCGCCGTATAGGCATGGTCTTCCAGAAGCCGAACCCGTTCCCGAAGAGCATCTACGAGAACGTAGCCTACGCTCCCCGTCTGCACGGCGTGCTGGAGGAGAAGGGGGGCAAGATACGCCGGCGCAGGCACACCAAGCAGGAGATGGACGGGATCGTGGAGCATTCCCTGCGCCGCGCCGCCCTATGGGGGGAGGTGAAGGACCGCCTCGAAAAGAGCGGAACTTCCCTGTCGGGCGGTCAGCAGCAGAGGCTGTGCATCGCACGCACCCTGGCCATCGACCCGGAGATCATACTGTTCGACGAGCCCTGTTCAGCCCTGGACCCCATCGCCACGGCCAAGATCGAGGACCTGCTGGTGGACCTGAAGAAGGACTACACGGTGGTCATCGTCACCCATAGCATGCAGCAGGCCGCCAGGATATCCGATCGCACCGCGTTCTTCTACCTCGGAGAGCTGATAGAGATGGGTAATACCAAGCAGATCTTCGAGAGGCCGAGGGAGGAGCTGACCGAGCAATACATCACCGGGAGGATGGGCTGATGGCGCCGAGGACGACTTTCAATCACGAGATGGAGGAGCTGGGGAAGGAGATCACGGAGATGGCCAACGCCTCCAAGACCGCCTTCGAGAAGGCGGTGCTGATGATAGCCGACATGGACCTCTCCCTGCGGGAGGAGGTGAGGGCGCTGGACCGTCGGATATACGAGCTCAACGAGCAGATAGACAAGCACTGCCTGGACATCATCGCCTTGCATTCCCCCGTGGCTGGCGACCTGCGGTTGATATCCGCCTGCCTGAAGATGGTGGAGGACCTCAATCGCTTCGGACGGTACGCCACGGACATCGCCGAGCTCATCGACGACTTCGAGGATGGTAGGGCGTTCAAACGGTTCGAATCACTGCGCACCATGTCATGTCTGGTCGTCGGGATAGTGGACGACGCGGTGTATTCCTTCCTGCAGAGGGACGCGGAGAAGGCCAGGCAGTTGCATGAGAGGGACGATGCCGTGGACGCGCTGTACGACACCATATTCCGGGAGGTCCTCACGTACATGATGGAGGACCCCAGGAAGATCACCGTGGGCATCGACCTCATACTTGTCGCCAGGTACATGGAGAGGGTGGCCGACCACGCCTGCAACATCGGAGAGTACGTCTATTACATGGTCACCGGACAGCGCATGGACCCCAGGATGAGGACGGGGGACGTGGAGCAGCCGCCCCGCGACCGTATCTACGAGCATCCGGACCCCCGTTCGGAGCTGGACCTGAAGTAGATGACCATCTGAACGTTCCTGAGTATGTAACAAACCTCTTGTCTACCCTTTTGTTCCAGCACATCGGAACTGTTTTCTCAATTTTTCTTCAGATAGAGAAATGATAATTACCAGGCACTTCCTTAATTCATATCAATGAACGACTGCAAGACAAAGGCCAAGAAGGCCGTGGAAGAACTGGGGGAGCAGATGGGCGGGTACGTTCCTCCGACGCTGTATCACATCAAGAACAACCATCCTGCCTTGGCGGTCATCATCAAGGACATGGACAAGGTCATCAACACCGACGCGGCCCTGGACCGAAAGACCAAGCGGCTGATCGCTCTTGCATGCGTCGCAGTGCGCATGTGCGAAGGGTGCATCTATCCGCAGGCCAAGGTGGCCAAGAACTGTGGTGCCACCCGCGAGGAGATCATGGAGGCGCTGAACATAGCGGTGCTGACCGGCGGTGTGCCGTCCTGGTCCACGGCCAGGGAAGGAATAACCCAGCTTTTTGACGAATGGGACGCCGAGGATGCGGAGAAGAAAAAACTGAGCGGAAAGCCCGCTCCGAAAAAGAGTTCCGCGAAGCCGGCAGCGACCAAGAAAACGGTCAAGAAGAAGTGAGCCAGCTATCTTCGGTCTCTTCCACTTTTTCTCTTTATTATTCTAATTAATTTATTCTTATTTTGGTAAAGTATATATAATACCGGTTCATCACATCAAACCGGAGAAATCAATTTGGCTTACAGACCCAACAGGAACAAGAGCAGGGCGAAGAAACCGAGCACCTACCGGAACAGGGATGCACCATCGACCAGGGTCGGCATGCTGAACCAGCGCCGCCTGGGAGAGTTCAGGTACGACGTCCGGGAGCTGTTCGTCGAGAACCAGATGGACCCTGATCTAGCTACTACGTTCCTGGCAAGCATCATAGCCAAAGCATCCCGCACCACCATCCGGGACACCAAGGACTTCGTCCGCGACCAGCAGGACCAGGACATCATCACCAAGGACGTGGCGGACGGCCTTTGTTACCTTTTGGACCGCTACACCAAGTACCAGAGCCAGCAGACCGGCGAGTAAGGTTTCTCCGCAGAACGATATCAGTTCGCATCCTTTTTCAAGGGTTTCTCCGTTCGGCGATCCTTCATTATCGGATCGTCCGTAATCGTCAATACATTTATCGTACGAGCAAAATATGACATCCCTGGGGCCGGGCAAGGTGTCGGAAGAAACGAGGATGTGGCAGGTTCTATTGATATCGGCATTGCTGGTGGTGACATGCGGCTTTACGTTCTTCGTGGGCGGGGAGAACGAGCCGCCAGAGCCTCCGGAGCCCGGTCTGCCATTGCAGACCTATATGATGCTCACCTATGCTGTGGAAGGCTTGCATGACGGGGAACCGGTCGAAGGGTCCTTCGGCGTCGAAATGTTCACTTGGGATGGGGGTAGCTCAGGGACGAGCCCGTTCAACATCACCGGCAACATCAGCGGTCTGGCCCAACTACCCGCCAGTGTGATAGGCGGAGGATGCTATCTGGGTCACACCATTATCGATACCGAGTGGGGGGTGAAGGAGGTCCTCATCTACATAGACCAAAGGAGCCATGGGGCGGAGATGGAAGGGGTTTGCATCTCCTACCGAGGAGCGAACACCGGTCTGGCATATCGCGTGGACCTGGTGGCGCCCGAGGCCAAGGCAACCTACAGTCTGGTGAACATCAACATCACTGGAATGGAGGAGTTGGACCTCCACGCCCGGGAGAACGTCGACACACTGCTCGAATCACGCCACTTGAAAGGATCATACGGCATGAACTTGAACGGCGTGGGTACCTCGAAACTGATCGAACCATTCGATGGTAAAGATCTCAAGATGAGCCTGACCGCTACCAATTACACCTTCACGGTCTTCGATGAACAGGACATATGGAACATGGTAGGCGGGGGTGACTTCCAGTATAGCGAGGATTGGTCGCTCAGTGGGAACGGGACCGTGGAGTTCACGGTCCATGACCAGATGGTTTTCTATTATATTTTCCCTAACGAACCATACTCAGATCCGATGGGCCAACTGATGATCGAGGTCGAAGCCTAGGCCGCAGAACGACATCCTTCATTCCACGACCAAGCTCTCCCAGTTCACGACCCGGACCATCATTATGAACAGGTGCGGAACATCGCCGGTGGGGACCACGAACCGAAGGGATCAATTACCGATCGCCTTGAAACTCAAGGTGCCGTTGCCAATTACCGACCCCTCCATGGCGTATTGTAAAGGACCACTGTCCACCATAACCCGAACGTCATCCTGGCAGATGTAATAGTGGACGCAGTTGATGAGGTTCACCTCGTATGCAAGGTCCTTTCGATCTACCTTCTTTCGTCAATATAAGGACGGAGGCGATCATTATTCAACATACCACGGGTCCATCATCACTCCTCCAGAACCTCCACCGTGTAGCTGAACGAAGCTCCATCTCGGGCGCTCTCACCGAACTGACCATCGTACCTTGCGTACATGAAGAACAGGTCTCCTTCGAGAAGGACGGTGGGGTCGTTCCCTCCGATGGTAGAAAGCTCCGGGTCATATCGGAACAGAGAGCCATCCAACATTCCAACGATGTCATCTTCGGTCATCACGAGCAAGGTATAGTTCTGCGAGGAGAACGTAATCTGGTAATCATGCCCCTCCTCCGGTTCTATCAGCTTCCAGATGACCGCCGCTCCGGTAAAGTTCCCGCCATGTCCGTCGATGAATGTGCGGAAGTCCGTCAAATGATCGGTGTCCTCGACCTCCTGCAGGTCCATATGTGATATATCGGTCATGTTCGTGTCGACCAGCAGGTAGGTGGCCCGATAGTCAGGCATGACCAGATCGATGCGATAATGAAGAGCGGTCTCGGCACCGATGTAGAATATGTACAGACCAGACCGCAGGCCCGGACATGCCGGACCTAACGACCTATGGACAACCTTCTCGCCCCAGGTGGTGTTCAGGACCACAGTGTCGAGGTAATTTCCATCAGAACCCCAGAATCCCACCGAAAGGTCGCTGCTCTCAGGTCCGAGATCGCCATCCGATCCATTTGACCATGATACCACCGCTCCCGGCGTCATCTCGAACACCGTAGTGAACGAACCGTTGAAATTAAGGTTCTCTCCAGACCCGTTCACCTCATAGGTGAGATACCCATGGGATGGCATCGATGGACCCGGAACATATGGTTCGTGGATGTCGGAGTATATGAACGCTGAGCCGATGCCCCCTACCAATATCATGGCCACCAAGACCGATGGCCATATCCTTTCGTCGCTCATCGGATCAGTCCTCTTGCGTGGTGATCACGAGCATCCCGATGGCATCCGCCTCGTTCGGCTGACACATGAAGAACATCAGCCCGTCGTCGACAGTATAGTCCAGGGTGCCGTTGCCAAACAAACACCAGTCCTCGCGATACTGGTAATCTCCTCCGTTTACCATGTTCCAGATGTCGTCATCGTCGAAGGCCACGAAGGTGTAGTTGTTCCCTTCGAAATGTACGTTCAACGATCTTCCTTCCCCAGGCTCGTTCAATCCACAGGAACCCCCGCCGTTCAAGTTGGACTGATAGCTCTCCGACACTTCCCTTATCTCCATCATCCAACCGTCCACCTGCTGGGGCCTCCTGTCCAGGTACTCGAATCCGGTCACATTGGTATCTGCCAGGTCATATTGCACGTGCAATCCAGGTCCCAACTGGTCCACCCGGTAGGCCAGACCGGTGTGCGCGCCGCGATAGGTTATGCACATGTCCATCGGACGGTCCGGGTTGAACCAGACGTAAGAGATGAACACATTGACACACTTCACCCCCCACGGCGTTTCTATCTCCGATTGGTCCAAATAATAAACTCCTAGTAGAAGATTGACGGGAAGAAGATCAAGGTCGCCCAGTTCCCCGGTCTTGTTCAGACTCCCCGCCCAATGCGAGGAACCTTCCGTTATCATAAGCTCCATCTCGAACCCGCCGTCGATCGTGAGGTTCTCCAGAGAACCTGTGGCGGTATAGCTCAATTTCATCCAGGTGTTAGCAGGCAGGTCAGGTTCCCTCTCCCCTCCCAATGCAAAGGCCGCTCCAGTGGCCAGCACCATCACCGCGGCCACAAGTACCACTAGCCACATCCTGGTCTCATCCTTCCCCAATTACAGCTCCCCCGGATTCGATTATTGCGGGAGAGCTTAAAGATATCCACAGCTTTCGATAAAAAAGAAAAAGGGTTAACGGGGTTAGGTCAGACCTATTTCCCGCTGGCCTTCTTCCACGCCTCTTCCAGGTCACCGCGGGCCACCGTCTCCAGGACATATTTACCGAACTCCTCGCCCGTGGCGCCGTCGGAACGACCAGTGATCTTGATGCGCTTCTCGAACTGTGTGCAGATGTCCAATGCCATTTCCAATCTGCGGCCCTTTTCCACGTACCCCACATGGTTCAGCAGCATCGCCGCCGCCTTTATGATGGAGCTAGGGTCAGCGAACTGCGCGCGACCTTCCTCTACCATGCGCGGTGCGGAGCCGTGTATCGCCTCGAACATGGCGTAGCGGGAACCTATGTTCGCCGAACCGGCCGTTCCCACGCCTCCCTGGATCTGAGCGGCCTCGTCCGTCAGGATGTCCCCGTACAAGTTCGGCAGCACCATGACCTTGAACTCCGCCCGGCGGTACGGATCGATGAGCTTGGCGGTCATGATGTCTATGAACCAATCGTCCCACTTGACCTCGGGGTACTCCTTGGCTATGCGCTCCGCGGTGCTAAGGAACTTGCCGTCGGTCCTCTTGATAACGTTGGCCTTGGTGACCACCGTTACCTTGTTCGCCCCGGTCTTGCGGGCGTGTTCGAACGCCAGCCGTATTATGCGCTCGCTCCCCTGGGTGGTGGCGACGGTGAAATCTATGGATATGTCCTCGTTGACGTCCACCCCCTTACTTCCCAGGATGTATCCGCCCTCGGTGTTCTCCCTGTAGAACGTCCAATCGATGCCGTGCTCGGGTATGCGCACCGGGCGAACATTGGCGAAAAGGTCCAGCTCACGCCGCATCGCCACGTTGGCGGACTCGATGTTCGGCCAGCCATCACCTTTCTTGGGGGTGGTGGTCGGCCCCTTGAGCAGAACGTGGCATTCCTTCAGCCTCTCCAGGACGTCGTCCGGAATGGCCTTGAGGTGCTTGGCGCGGTTCTCGATGGTGAGCCCCTCGACGGTCCTCACCTCCACCTTGCCGGAGGCGATCTCGTCCTTCAACAGCTCCTTTAACACGTTCTCGGCGTGCTTGCAGATGAACGGTCCGATGCCGTCCCCGCCGACCACGCCTATCACCATCTTGTCCAGCTTGGAATAATCGGTCCAGCCGGGGGATGACTTCATGGCCTCCACCCTTTCCAGCTGTTCCATGAGTATCTTGCCGAAGTGCTCCTTCGCCTTCTCCACGTCAACGTTCGTCATCATGACCGTTTCAAGGCAAACGATGAACCGATATTACATTTTTGGCCGGGGCGGGGAAGGGGCGGAATGACCCTGATGAAAGTAGAGAAGATCAATTTATGTTCATACCATGAACCGTTCCGCGATCGTATGTTCCTAAGGCATCAACGACCAATGCCATCCTTACACGGATATTCAGATCTCTATCTTCTCCACGATCAAGAGGTGGTCCACCCTTTTCGTCACCCCGTAGATCTGCGGCAGACTAAGCTTCTTGATGACCGGCAACAATGATATCACTTCACCCTCCAGCCCGTTCAAGAATATTTCCAGCTCGTCCTCCCACCCATCGTCACCTACGGGGAACCTGTGGGTCCTGTATCTCGCTTTGGCCATGTTATTATCTACGATATGAGAGTAAATACAATTTTTGCATACGTTATTACCTGAACCGTCGGTCACCACCGAAGTGCTTATAGGTCCATTTCCTCAACCCGTGGTTCCGCCGTTCGCCCCCGAGACCGAAACTCGGACCCCATGAACCTCAGGGCATCACCGGTCGGTGCGAGGCAAAACGATATGCGCCCAGCGTGATCGTAAAAAATGTATTCAGCGTCCGGATGGGATAGGCGGAGGATCTTTCGACAAATCAGGGAGAGGGTTGTTAAGGGATGTTCCCATCTTCCGGACGCCTTAGCCTAGAAGGCTCTTATATCTTGTTTTTCCCTCGCTATAAAACATTGCATCTCACTATCAAAAGATAAGAACGACCTATTCCGAGGCCGTTACTATCATGCCATGTTCAACGCTCCGAACATACTCATCGCCGGGAAACAGAACGGTACTGGGAGGTTCGCCATGGTCATCGGACCGTTTACGATCTTGATGAGGACAGGCATCATCGTTCAAGCGTAATAGGTCGGTCCTCAGCCCCGGGCCCCATGCATCATACGATGGTCTCTGGGCATCGGTCCACCGATGCAGTTGCGCGCCGGCACCCCTGGACGAAATTCAGTTTAAATCAGATCAGTTCACAAGAGGTCCCTGCTGGCCTCGTACACTCACCTGAACTTCGGCTCAGATCGCCACTTCGCCAAGCGTTTCGTGGAGAACCTATAGCATCACGCCGAGGGCTGTTGTGAGCGCCAACTAATACCACCTCATTATCGAAGATGATCGCCATTGGAACAAACTTAAAATATCGTTAAACTTTCCCGAAACTGGAATGTCCGGTATCCTTGTCAGAAGGAAAACCGTCACATTGTTGATGTTCTTCATTCTGCTGAGCGGATTGGCCCTTCCTCTTCTCTCATGCACAGTCTCCGCCTCGATGGACCAGTCTCCCGACGACCGTTACAGGGTCGCCTCCCCCGATGACATTTACACCATGGTCTCCGTCCTGGGGGTCCGCGATCCGAACGCCGATTACAACGTCCTGGTCGACGGCATGGGCACAGGTCTGGCCCCACCGAGCGCCGGGGAATGGGAGCTCATGCTGGGTGAAGCGGTACTGGACACGGGAACCAGTGAGTACGAGGTGCCCGCCTCCCCCTCGCTGGACCTTTCCTCGGAACCCTACTTCCCCCAGGTGCGCAACCAAGGGTCGGAGGGCTCCTGCGCGGCCTTCGCCCTTACCTATTACAACTACGGCTACATCGAGGCCCGCGACCAGGGATGGACCCTGGCCAAGAGCGGCAACGACTCCCAGCTACTGTCCCCCTCCTGGACCTACAACAAGGTGAACGGGGCGGACCACGAGGGCTCCGGATACTTCGAGAACGCGCGCATCATCCAGCAGCTGGGGGCGGCCACCTGGTCCAGCTATCCTTACCTGGACTCGGACGATCAGGGCTACGGCGGGGAGAACGCCTGGAGGTCAGCGCCATCCCACCGCATCAGCTCCTACGTCTACCTGTGGAACCCCGACCCGGAGTCCGTAGTGGACATCATCAAGGAGCAGCTGGGGATGAACCGCCCGGTCAGCTTCGCCATCGACGCCTACGAGTACTACCCGGCGTTCGCCGATGGGAACAAGATAATGTCCGCAGCGGAGTACGATTCCGTGTCCTACAACCACGGTCAGACCATCGTGGGGTATGACGACGCCCTCACCGACGACGGTGAGGTGGGGGCCTTCAAGGTGGTCAACTCCTGGGGGGCGTCCTGGGGCTCCAGCGGCTTCTATTGGATCACCTACGATGGAATCCTGGAGATGCTGGGCTACCCTATGATCTACCTCGTAGACAGGGAGGACCACCAGCCCACCCTTCTGGCCACCTGGGAGTTCAGCACCGCCCCCTCCGTGGACGCGGACATCGAGGTGGGCATGGGCTCCTACGCGGCGCCCGTGAGCAAGATGAGCACCTATTTCTCCTCCGGATCGAGCGACAGGATGCCCTCGTTCATGGCCATGGACGCCTCCTCCCTTTTCGACGACTACTCCTCCGGTGAGAACAACTTCTACCTGACCCTGAAGACCTCCGCGCTCACCGGCACGGTCAGCTCCTTCAGCGTGGAGATCTATGACCAAGGCTATTCGCCGGGCGTTCCCTCGGCCATCGTGGCCGATTCCACCGAGGTCCCCAAGGCCGTTCCCGGCACGGTGAACGCCATGGTGGGGGTGCAGGGCGAGGACACGATCAAGCCGGTCTCGGAGGTTCAGGACCTCCCTGCCTATGTCAACGCATCCTCGTTCACCGTTCAAATAACCTCATCGGACGCCGGTTGCGGGGTGGACCACGTGGAGCTCTACTATCAGCATGACGGAGGGTCGTACCTCAAGTACGTCACCTCCTCCAATCCCTCGGGGGAGTGGACGGGGAGCGTCACCTTCGACATCTCCCAGGCGGCGGGCCAGGGTATCTACCACTTCTATTCCATAGCCGAGGACGGGGCGGGCAACCGGGAATCCGCACCCACCGCTCCTGACGCCACGGTCACGGTGGACCTGCTCTCCCCCTCCACCAACGCCATGCCGAGCGGCACGGCCGGGACGGATGGTTGGTACGTCTCCCAGGTCACCGTGACAATGAACGCTGTGGACGCAGTGAGCGGCGTTCAGAGCACCGCGTACCGGTTGAACGGAGGCATCTGGAACACCTACGCCTCTCCCCTTTCCCTATCTCAGGGGAAGCACCTGCTCGAATACCGTTCGGTGGACAAGGCCGGCAATTGGGAAATGGTGAAGGTTCTAGAGATCGATGTGGACACCAACCCTCCCACGGTCGACGCGCAGACCGATCTCACCCCGGTGAACGACTGGTACCGGTCCCCGGTAGAGGTGGTCCTCACCGCCTCCGACGTCATGGACCCGGACCTCGCCGTACGTTACCGCCAGGACGGCGGGGCCTGGACGGTGTACGAGGGACCGATGACCATAGAAGGGGATGGGACGCACCTTCTGGAGTACGAAGCGGAGGACGACGCGGGCAACATCGGTCACGGTTCTCTGACCATCAGGATCGATACCATCGCCCCGACCTCCCAGATATCGGTGCAGGGAACGGTCGGGAACGAGAGCCGTTACGTCAGCGAAGTGCTGATCGACCTTACCGCCTTCGACGCCGGCAGCGGGATATCCCATATCTATTACCGGGTGAACGGAGGGACCTGGTACGCATACTCCTCCGCCTTCCAGCTCACCGAGGACGGAACGTACCTTCTCGAGCGATACGCCGTGGATATGGCCGGGAACGAAGGCGCTGTGGTAGGCCTCACCATCGCCTTGGACGCCACGGCCCCGGCCATCCAGGTGCAGGTCACGGGCGCCTCCGACAACGGTTGGTACAGGGCCCCGGTGAACGTCGCCATTTCCTCAATGGACGCCATGGACGGTGAGTGCGCTGTCACGTACAAGGTGGACGGGGGGACCTGGACGACGTACGTTGGGGAAGTGACGGTCGAGGGGGACGGGGATCACACGCTGGAGTACCGGTCCACCGACCTGGCGGGAAACACGGTCTACGGTTCCGTGGAGATGGCCATAGACACGCTCGCACCGCAATCCGCCCACACCCTCAGCGGGGAACTGGGCGAGGGGGGCCGGTACGTCGGTCCGGTGACAGCCTCCCTCACGGCCACGGACCAGGGCAGTGGCGTGGAAGCGATATACTATCGCATGGACGATGATAGCTTCACGCTCTACCTTTCGGCGCTGCTGTTGGACGTGGACGGGACGCACCTGTTGGAGCACTATGCCGTGGACCTCGCCGGCAACGTCGGACCCATCTCCCAGATTCAGGTCATGATAGACACCCAAGGGCCTTGGGTGGAGATCGCCACCGACCGCGCGCCTTCCACCTACGGTTGGTACGATGGTACGGTCACCATAACCCTCACCTCCATGGACCACTTCGACCAGGGGTGCCCGGTGCATTACAGGTGGGACGAGGGGGATTGGACATCATACTCATCCCCGTTCGCCATCTCCGAGGAAGGAGAGCATCTGCTGGAGTTCTACGCCGTCGATCTGGCCGGGAACATGGGCGAACTGTTCTCCCAGACCTTCCGGCTGGACCTGACCGACCCCCTCTGTTCTTTGGTGGCGTCCGGCGACATGGGATCGAACGGTCACTACGTGTCGGAGGTCATCGTGACCGTCAGCTGCGAGGACCAGGGCAGCGGAGTGGACACCACGCACTACCGATGCAACGGAGGGGCCTGGGCCGATTGGGAAGGCCAGTTTACCATATCGGCCGACGGCCTCACCCATCTCGAGGTCTACTCGGTCGATCGGGCGGGTAACGTCGGCGATACCTCTCACCTCAACATCTCCATCGATACCGTCCCGCCGGTGGTGATGGCCGACGTCGACGCCCAGGAGATGAACGGATGGTACGCCTCGGCGGTTAACGTCACCCTTTTCTCTGAGGAGGTCAGTGACATCCATTACCGTTTGGACGATGGAAACTGGACCGAGTACCTCGTGCCGGTCCACATCGAAACGGAAGGCACGCACCATCTGGAATGGTACGGGACGGACCTGGCCGGGAACGTTGGGCCGACAGGCGAGCTAGATCTGCGGTTGGACCTGACCGGTCCCCGCTGCTATGTGGCAATGGATGGAGAGGTCGGAGATAACGGTTACTTCGTGTCCCAGGTGACCATCGTCGTGAACGTCTCCGAGGAAGGGAGCGGGACATCGGCCCTATGGTGCAGGGTGGATGGCGGGGATTGGCGCATCTGCGACGGAACACAGCTTCTGGACACGGACGGGGTGCATTTGATCGAGCTCTACGCCGTGGACAACGCGGGCAACGTCGGGGCGGTGCTGAGCGAGGAGGTGGCAATAGACACCTCCCCGCCCGTGGTGAGCATGGAGGTCCTAAAGGAGCCACAGCCGGACGGCAGCTACCTGAACCACGCCTTCATCGGATTCCACGCGACCGACGGTTGCAGCGGCGTGGCCTTGAACATCTACAACCTGGACGGAGGGGGTTGGGAGGAGGTGCAGGGCGATGTTCTGGTGCAGGGAGAAGGGATCCACACCATCGTCCTCTACGCCGTGGACGCCGCCGGTCACAACTCCTCAGCACAGCTCTCCTTGGACATCGTCCTTCCGCTGGAGGCGCCTTCCGAGCTGGGGTCCCTGAACGCCACGGTCCTGGAGGAGGGAATACTTCTCACCTGGGTGCCATCGGTCACGCAACTAGAGGCCAGCTACCTCATCTACCGCAGTGCCGAGGAAAAGGAGGTGCTCATAGCCGAGGTCCTTGGCACTAGCTATCTGGACGAGAACGTCAGCGAAGGCGTGGAATACGACTACAGGGTGGTTCCGGTCAATGTCATAGGGGAAGGACCTTCCTCGGAGGTGCTCGGCCTGGCCTTACCGGAGGACGCATCGCAGCTCTCCCTGATCTTGATCATGGCCTTGGTCGGACTGGGCATAGCATCTTTGGCCATCGTAATAAGAAGAAGGTAAGGTCTCACTTGGCCTTGCCCTGCTTGGCCACCGCCGCCATGGCCTTCTGCACGGCGTCCTGATCGCCGAGATAGTAGCTGTGTATCGGGCGCATCTCATCGTCCAGCTCGTAGACCAGCGGCACGCCGGTAGGTATGTTCAGGGAGACTATCTCCGCGTCCGGCACGTCGTCCAGATACTTCACCAACGCCCGCAGGGAGTTGCCGTGCGCGGCCACGATGACACGTTTTCCGCTCTTCAGCTCTGGAACGATCTCCTCCTTCCAGTAAGGGACGAAGCGGGCGACCGTGTCCTTCAGGCATTCCGTTGCCGGGACGTCGTCGGGTGACAGATCGGCGTACCGCCTGTCGTGCGAAGGATGGCGAGGGTCGTCCAGTTCCAACACCGGCGGGCGGACGTCGTACGCCCTGCGCCATTTCAGAACCTGCTCCTCCCCGTACTTCTTGGCCGTCTCGGACTTGTTCAGTCCCTGCAATGCCCCGTAATGCTTCTCGTTCAGCCGCCACGATTTCCGTACGGGTATCCAGCAATGGTCCATGTCCTCGAGCACGATGTCCAGGGTCTTTATGGCCCTCTTCAGCACGGAGGTGAAGGCCAGATCGAAATCGTATCCACCCTCGCTCAACAGGCGGGCGGCCTCGTGCGCTTCGGCCACTCCCTTCTCTGACAGACCCACATCGGTCCATCCGGTGAAGCGGTTCTCCTTGTTCCAGGTGCTCTCCCCGTGACGAAGTAGTACGACCTTGATCATCTTTCTCATGTCTGGATGAGGAAGGGGCATGAAAAGGGTTTCGTTGAACCTATCACACCGAGGTCCACCTATAGGGATGAGAAAAAATGGTGGGCGTATGGTACCGCCCAATCGTCTGACCACGTCTAGGGATCGTCAACGTCCTTGATGCGCACGGTGCTAAGGTACTTTCCACCGCCGTCCTTCAATTTGTGGTTGACCTCAACCTCAATAATCTGTCCGGCCTTCGGATCCTTGATGACTATGTCGGTCCTTCCCCATGGGCATATGGCTGGGTTTCTCGGGACATTCGTGATAGTGATATCCAGTCCATTGTCTGATGTCATAGCCATGGTACAGTCCCTCTTTGGAGGTATATCCCCTCAAACCAATTCGATTCTGCGAAAAAGGCATAAAACACCCGATACTGATGCCGGAGCGCCGTTGATCGCCCGGCCAACGGTGTCCACGCGATCGCCGCAATGAAGGAAGGGCGGCCGAACGGCGGGCCATCGTCACAGAGGATGAACGCTTCAACCTCAACAATTTTTTAATACGCTTCCAAATAATATTTTTTTCAGCTCTAGAGGAAGAGCTCTAGGAGGTGGAAAACGATGCTCACTACAAGAAAGGTCATGGCCTTGGCCTTGACGACGATCATGGTCCTGGGCTCCCTGGTGATGGTGTCAGGGGAGGCCCGGGCGGACGATGCTGGCTGGGTAGAGGATGCCAGCATGCCATTGGCGGCCGCGGACTTCGCATATTGCAAGCTGAACGACGGTCGGGTGTTCGCGAACGGAGGCGCTCCGGAGACCGGGTCCCTCACCTATAACGGCACCTTCATCTACGATCCGGAGCAGGGGACATGGGCCGAGATGAAGGACTCGCTCTGGTCCCTCTACGGGGCCGCGGCGGTGGCCATGCCCGATGACAAGGTGTACGTCTTCGGGGGGTACGACCGGCAGCGGTCCTCGCACAACGTGAACGCGATGATCTATGACATCGGCGAGGACCAATGGACCTTCGGGACGCATGCCATGCCCAACGGGGCATGGAACCTACAGGCCGTGGCGCTGGACGACACCACCGTACTCCTGGCCGGCGGTTATAACGTCGATTCAAGCGTCATCACCGACGCCTGCTACATCTACGACACCGTGACCGACACCTTCACCGTTACAGACAACATGCCCGCGCCCCTGGCCTCGGGAGCCATGTTCATGTTCGGCGGGCTGGTCTACTACTTCGGCGGCTGGACCACCGGAAATGTCCCGATGTCCTCCCTCTACTATTACAACCCCGCGCACGAGAACTGGTATTACTACACGGATCTTCCGGAGGACATATTGGGGCACAGGGCGGTGGCCGGCACCGACGGTGTGATCTACATGGTCGGGGGCGGCACCAATGTTGTTTGGAGCGGCACGAACACCGACCGCACGACCATCCTCTCCCTGCGCGACTACTCCTTCACGGACGTAGCGCCCCTGGACATCAAGCCCCGATACGCCGGCCTGGTGGAGCTGGACAGCGGCGAGCTGTTCGCCTTCGGGGGGCTGACATACCCCACGGTGTCCAACCAGACCTTCAGGCTGCCCATCTGGTCCAAGGAGGCCTGGACGGACAAGAGCGCGGTTGGCACCGGGGAGGGCCTGAGGGTGTACCTTGATATCGACGTGTATCAGCACGGTCCGGCCTACATCTCGGGCCAGGTGGACATAGTGAAGGATGGGGTGACCTATCTCAACGAGTACTTGCACTCCGATTACGGCCTCACCGCCTCGGTCCTCCTGACCGTCCCGGGGGACCTGGAGCCGGGAACGTACCAGATCATGCTGACCAACGTTTACGTCAGCACCGGCCTGGGCGACGGGTACTTCGAGATGGAGCCGATCTCCCTGACGGTGGAGGCCGCCCCCTCGATACAGGACCGCCTGGACGACCTGGAGGCCCAGAACGATGCCCTGCAGGACCAGATCGACGCTCTGCAGGAGAACCTGGACGCCGCAAATGCCGACCTGAAGGAGGCCACCGACGCCAAGCTGGACGCCATGATCGGTTACGCCATACTGATACTGGTGCTGGTGACACTGCTCGTAGGGATCATCGTCCTGGTCCGGAAGAGGTGAGCCCTCCGAAACCCCTTCCCTTTTTCCTTTTCCGTTCGGCACGGACGAACGGCTCTAGGTCAATAGGGTTTTAAGCGGCGAACGGTCTATTTTATCACGACCTCTGAGGAAGGGGTATGGGGGGATTCATTGAGTCTTACATCGAGAACTATCTCTGTAGTGATCTTGGTATCTATGTTGAGCATGGGCCTGGTCGTCATTTCGCCCGCGGCGGAAGGGGCGGATGTGGACTGGGTGGTGGAGGGTCAGATGCCCGCCGTTCGATCATCCTTCGCCTCGGCGGAGCTGGAGGACGGGCGGATATTCGTGGGGCTGGGTTACAATTGCACATCGTACGAATATCTTGATGACGCTTGGATGTTCGACCCGTCGGAGATGGAATGGGAGCAACTGGCCTCCGCGCCGGTCAAGATGGGGACGACCACCGCCGTCTCCATCGGGGACAAGGTCTACATCTTCGGGGGGTACGAGAGCGGAATAGGGTACTCCACGCGCCTCCACATCTACGACGTCGCATTGGACCAATGGAGCTACGGGGAGGACCTGCCCTATTCTGGCAACTTCATGCAGGCCGTCGCGATAGACGACCACCGCATCCTGGTGGCCGGAGGGCAGATCGCCGACTACCGTAGATGCAGCATATATGATGTCGACACCGGTCTCTTCTCATCCGCCGCGAACCTGCCGCAAGGCCGGGCCGGAGGGACGCTGGTGTGGGACGGGGACGATGTCTTCTACTTCGGCGGCTGGGACTCCTCCTCGGTCGTGCACGATGATGTGTTCGGTTACTCGATCGCCGGGGATTACTGGTGGCTGTCCGACAACCTCCCCCTGGCCTTGGTGGGGATGAGCGGCGTCGCGGGAAGCGACGGCCTGATATACCTCCTGGGGGGAGGGACCATACCGTCGTGGCCTGGGCCGAACGTCATGGAGGCCATGGCCTGGAACCCCTATACTGGCGAAACGATCGACATTCCATCGCTGAGCGAGCCGGTCAGGGACGGGGCCGCCTTCGAACTGGACGACGGCCGGATCGTGTTCTTCGGAGGGCACAACGTCAACGACCATGACATAAACGTGTACTCTCTGAAGATCTGGGAGACGGACGTATCCCTAAGCACCGATACGGTGGGACAGGGGGACAGCGTCTGGCTGAGCATCACCCTGCAGACCAACTTCGTTGAGATGGAAGAATGGTCGGTGAACGTCCTCCTCTCGGCGGAGGGCGTCACCTACGGCTACTTCCAGTTCACCGTAAGAGGGACGACGGCCTCTCTGGAGATCCCGATATCCCAGAGCGCTCCGGCGATGGACTACGAGGTGCAGGTCCTGGAGGCCGGGTACGTCGGGATCCAGTCCTTCGAGTACGAGCCGATGGGCCTGACGGTCACCGACACTCAATCGATCAACGAACGCCTTGACGAACTGGAGCAGGAGAACCAGGACCTGCAGGACCAGCTGGACGAACTGAAGGAGGCCGTAGACGCCAAGCTGGACGCCATGATCGGGTACGCCATACTGATACTGGTGCTGGTCACTTTGGTGGTCGGCGTGGTGGTCCTGGTCCGCAAGAAGTGAGCATAAACCCTTTCCCTCTTTTCACTTTTTAAGAGGAAACCGGCAATTAAAACGGCATGGCGGGCGATTTCAAAGAACATGTTCGCAGGACATGCCATCCTAGTTGCATCACGCCTTCGCTTCATTTAAAAGCGTCACAGTACCGGCGACAGACGTTCTTAAGATAATTTTCGTGCCGGAGGATAATGAAGAACTGCAAGAACAAAAGGACGAATCTACCGATGCCAGTCGTCAATTGAAATGAAATCCCGATCATCATTCAGATATCATCGATCGGGTGGGTTAGAGCAAGATTATCGAATCCGAACATCGTTAACAATACCTCATATATGAACAGATATAATAATCATTATATAATATAATTATAATAACATATTTATCATTTTTAAAAACGGTAAACCAAGGTTTATTAAAGCTAATGCCATGACAGAGGCGAATCAATATGATTATCGTAGCCCTGATTCCCGCCTATAACGAAGAAAAGATGATAGGTTCTGTGGTCGAGAAGACCAAAAAATTCGTTGAACAGGTCATCGTAGTGGATGATGGCAGTAACGATAAGACCGGGTTCGAGGCGGAGAAGGCGGGCGCTATCGTCCTAAGGAACCGGAAAAACCTAGGATTGGGTCGCACCATGAGAAAGGGCTATGTCGAGGCCCGAAAACTAGGGGCGGATGTCGTGGTCCAGCTGGATGCTGACATGCAATATGACCCCGAAGAGATACCTTTATTGATCGAACCCATCCTGCAAGACCAAGCGGATCTGGTGCTGGGCGCCAGGCTAGACAACATAATGTATGACATGCCAAAGGTCAAGCGCTTCGGTAACCGGGCGTTCACCTGGATACTGAGAAGGCTGACCAAACAGGAGGTCTTTGATGGCCAGACCGGGTTCAGAGCGATAAGGGGAGAAACCTTGGACACGATACTTCCTACCAGCAAGTTCTCCTACACTCAAGAGACCATCCTCAGGGCGGCGTTCGAGGGCTGGCGGATCAAGTGCGTACCGGTACACTTCTATCAGAGATATGATGATAAATCTCGGCTATTCAATTCCACGGTCGGTTTCGCTATACGAGGCTGGAGCATAATACTGAGCACACTTAGAGAATACTACCCAATGAAGTTCTTCGGATATCCTGGTCTAACGCTGTATTTCGCGTCATTCCTACTTTTCTCTGCGAAGTGGTCGGGACTTCTAACCCCGTCCCCATCGGATAACCTCACCTTTGTTATGATAAACGGGGTACTTCTGATCACGGCCTCATTCTCCATCCTGTTCGCGTTCCTAGCCAGTACGCCTAAGGTTAAATGAAACCAAGGGTCAATCAATATAAATCAATTGTATGCCATCGATGTAGTACGAGATTCTAGATATCATCACTCCTAAGGGTTCTACTTGCAACCCCGATTTTTCCCCGAACTACACGTGTAGATGCGGTATCAGCTGCGGGTTATTGGTCGATGGCCTCAAATCAAGAGGCGTTTCTGTCGATGTCTTGAGTTTCACTGGTAAAGATTAGCCGAGGACGAACGAGTTGAGAACAGACCTTTTTTGTTCACTCGATTAAATGACCTGAGACGTTCGGTAGGACCATCTTAAAATCCTTATCGTTCGGTATTCCAGTCATCACATCTAACATCGGTGCATCTCCAAAGATAATTGGAGATGCCGGTCTAGTGTTCGAAACAGGAGACTCCTTTTCCTTAAGAGAATCAATTACCAAGGTCCTGTCCGAGAAGGAGTTGTACGCGAGGATATCTGCCAATACCGAATCAAGAATGTGGCGATACCAGCCAGGGTCTTTCATCGAAGATGTCCCCGCATTCTATATGGAATCGATGGAAAGATTAGCTGGATCATCCGATAAGTGATTCAAACAGAGCGATCTCTCTTTTAGCGATGCTCATCCAATCGTATGATCTCTCCACCAAGTCTCTTGCGCTGGTGGCAAGCTTCGAGCATGATCGTTCGTCCGAAGCCAGTTCCAGGATGGCATCTGCGAAATCCGGCAGATCCCTAACGAGCAGGTCCTGCCCATCCCTGACCTCTAATCCCCTAGCTCCCACCGGAGTAGATATGACAGGAACTCCTGCGGCCATATATTCTAGGGTTTTTATGCTCGTACCACTCCCGCTACTCAACGGGCAGATTGCCATGTCGGCAGCCTTATAATACGGTTTTAGATCATCAACCAACCCCATGAGGTGGACGTTCGTATGACCTTCAGTGGATAAACCCTCGCATACTCTCCCGATCAATACGAAATCGACTCCGATCATTTCCGGTCTACCGGCCATTTGTAATATCGATTTCGCCGCCTCGATGTTAGGGGGATGCCTAGACCCGACGAATATGGCCAACTTACCCTTTATACCGAGTCTTTTCTTCTCGACCGACTTGCTATCCGCGTTCGATGGTACGAATAGTCTGGTGTCAACACCATTGGGCACAGTCCACATGTCTTTCTCAGGTATGTCGAACTCATCGATCAACGAAAGTCGGTCCTGCTCTGAGGCTGTCAATATTATATCCGACCCGTTCAAAGCTTTTTCTTCGACTTCCCTTATCCTTCGATTAAAATATTCTGAGAAAACGCCACTCCCCATCTCGCGTTGCAACTTCGTCTCAAAATCTTGCTCGACCAGTACCAATGGCTTTTTCATGGACCGGGCGATCTTCGAAACATAGGGGAACTGCCACGGGTGCTCGATTTTGACCAAATCCGCCCGACGAATCCATTTCTCCAAGATCGCAGGCCTTGTCACTCTCAATGAAAGGTCGCTTAGGACTGGTGGCACCTTCAACAAGTTCGTGACCGCATACAATAGGACGGTACTGTAGCTTAAATGCCGATGTTCAGTATATCCATCACACACGGTCGTATCCCAAGACCGAATGGGAAATCCCATCTCAAATCTTCTTATGCCTTGAGCAAAGAGGTTTATTTCATGTCCCAGCTCAGCCTCGGCAAGGTTGATCGAGTTTATCCTGACATGTCCTCCTCCCCGAGGTGGATATACTCCTATTGGTGATACGTCCAGTATCCTCATGGCGTCACCGAAGATGTCAACGGCACGATCCGGTAGAAGAACACATATCTCGTTTCGATGAAGTTCACCCTTTCGAGACTATACTCCATCTCTATTATGGATTGCATCGTTACAGTAGACTCAGGAAAATTAGCGAAACCCAGATACACGGTACGATTATCCTCTAACAACTCTCCTATCACTCTGATCGTCTCATTGATCCTTATGATGTCTGGTACTCTATCGACATTAAAAACGTTCTGTCTTTCCGGATATAACATTTTCTTGGCGTAAACATCGGAAATAAAAACATCCGTTTCATTTGTGTATGCAAGGACCTCTTCCTTCGCATCTATTATCCATTCTCTCTGTTGATTGAGGTGATTAATGCCGTAAGGTTCCATGATTAAAGCGTAAGAAAATGAACCAGCCAACATTAGGATGACAAGGAACAAGGACGCCATCTGGACCGATCTGCCTTTGAATCTCCTCTGTATGAGAGATACGATCGAGACGACTCCCAAAGGCAATAGAACATAGGCGGGAAGCATGTAGCGGATAAAGGATGAATGAAGGTTCACCTCTCCAAACGCATGGGTGTTCACGGTCTTACCATAGAACAGCCATAGGAACAGGGTCACCAAGAATATGAACGCGACCAGGGCACGTTGCTCCTTCTTTGCAATGGCTGTATATGCCAAGCCCATCAGTGCTACGAACAGCAGTGGGAACGCGAAGAGGCTGGTGAGGAAATATTCGGCTGAGTTAAGTAACGCCCAACCCGCACCATTCCAAGATAATATGGCCCATATCCTGTCCGTAGGCACGTTTTCGGTGACCGATACCGGCCAAGAATCTCCCATGGCCCCACCCAGGAAAAAGGGATCTCCATACAACCAGAGGTCCATGAGGGGATAGACGGACACGACGATCATCAATGGAACAAAGAACTTCACTAAGTTGTTCCAGCCGGGCTTGGTGAGATAGATGTAGATTATGAACGCGGGCAGTATCACGATGCTGTCCGGCCTTATGAACACCGAGAACCCATACAAGGCCCCGACGACAAGGTATCTATATCGCCCCTTCAGAACGAACAATGAAACTATGGACAGGGTGATGAAGCACACTTGAATTAGGGTATCAAAATTATCGATGGACCATTTCATGAACACGGGCATGGTCATCAATGTCAACGCCCCAAGAACGCCCATTCTCCTGTCGCTCAGGGTTCTGGAGCATAGGTAGTATATCGCGAATACACAGGTCCCTCCCATCAAACCGCTCAGGTAGAAATATGAGCCGCTCCCGAAAAGCCAGATGAAGGAGGCAACGAACATTATCGTTCCAGGGTATTTTGTGGAGAACAGCTCAGTGGTGCTTAGATATTTTCCTTCCGAGGCGAATCCGTACGTATCATAGAGCGAGTTCAGCGGGTTGTACATGTTAGTGCTTTTTCCGTCAACCAGCAGCTCCGCGGGATAGACCGTTGCCAGGACGTCCGACGTGTGCGTGGCGCTTGGCACTAAAAAATACCAATAGATGCAAACCGATATGAGGAACAGAGCAAATGCGATCAACAGGTCCTTCCGGTCAATGGTGGACAAATAGACACTTAACCGATCTCTCGTTTCGGACACCGTGTCGACCAACTTCGTTCGGATGCCCATGTCGATATTCACTCCCTTCCCAACGCCCTCTCGTATGTGCGCATAGTCATCGAGGTAGTCTTCTCCCAAGTGAACTCCTTCGCTCTTTTTAAACCATCTCTGCCCAGTTCCACGGCTCTGTCCGGACTTCCCAGGACTTTAATCATAGCATCGGACATCTTTTCCGGGTCTTCAGGGTCGAAGTATGCCCCGGCGTCACCAACGACCTCCGGTAGGGACGCTTGGTTGGCCACAGCGACCGGGGTTCCGCACGACATGGCCTCCAGAGGGGTCAATCCGAAGCCCTCGCACAGTGATGGGCAGACCAGTAGGTCAGCTGCACCATAGAGCAGGGGCATGTCTTCCAGAGGTACATAGCCCGCAAATCTTACGTCGTCCTTCAATCCCAGCTTTTCTATCAGTTCCAAGGTCCGTCCCCTATCGCATCCGTGAGAGCTTCCCGCGATCATCAATTGGTGCGGTGATCCGCTCCTTTTCAGATTGTTGAAGGCCTCGACCAGACGGGGCACGTTCTTGTGCTCCATGAAATTACCTACGTACAGCAGGTATGGACGCTCTATGCTCATTCTTTTTTTGAAATCGCTGATCCGATCTTCCGGCGCAGGTCTATAGAAATCCTCAGCGGCCAAAGGGACTACGTCTATCTTGTCCGCTGGCTTGTCGAATAAGTTGATCAGATACCTTTTTGTGCTCTCCGAATCGGCGATCACGCGATGCGCGGTCTTGATGTTCGCCGGAAACATGAGGTTGTAACGTAAATTTATGCGCATTGGCATATGTTTTTGATATTGGTAGGCGATCGTGTCGTGGACGGTTATGATCTTCTTGGCCTTTCTTGGTCTTAAAAAGAATCCCGCATTCTCAGGACTGTGGATGATGTCCGATTTTGTATCGATGAATTTCAAGTACATCTGGAGATACAGAATCCATATTTCCTCAGGTGTCCTGAGATTCTCCATCCAAGGTCCCACAGTAAGATGATCAACTCCGTCTATAGTTCGACGGCGATTGATCAAACGAAGGGCGATCTCCTTCCGGGATCCGAGCCCCTGGATGAGATTGTGAGTGTAGACCTCTACTCCCGATCTCTGCCCGTTTAACCGATTGGAGACGATACCGACACTTATTCTGCTCATCGTCACACAACTCTATCGATACAACTCAGGACCTTTCGTCCGATTATCGGGGGTGTGAACTCAGAAGTGTATTTACGATAGCTGTTATCAGCGATCTTATGTTTCAGGCCTGGATCGTCCACAAGCCTAGTGATGGCGTCTGCCAGTGAGGCGGGGTCCCCGTGTTCGGTCATGAGGCAGTCCACCCCATCATCGAAGTATTCGTAACTGGCAAAATTCTTACCTATGATCGTCGGTTTGTTCATTGCCATGAACTGATATGTCTTACCGGCGATCACCCTCATGCCCTTCTCGTTGTAGGAGAAGTGTCCACCTAGACAGACATCGGCGTTGCCGATGTATTCATGCAATCGAGGGTATGGGATCCAGTCCATCATATGCACATTGTCCAGGGGTGAATCTTTGAGTATCGAAAGGGCCTTCTTCTTCTCCGGACCCTTCCCTGCGATCAAGAACCTGATGTCCCTCTCTCGTTCCAATTTCTGGGCCGCCTTAATGACTATATCGGCACCATGGAGCGGAAGATAGGAGCAATAATAGAATACGTCGAAACCAGATTTCTTAGTACGTTCTTCCGACGGATAGAAGACCCGGTTGTCCGCTCCCACCGGTACTGTGAAGACCTTATCCTCCGGGACACCAAAGGTATCGATGAAAAATCTTCGGTGATGTTCCGTATCCAACAGCACTATGTCCGAGTCGCTACAGGCGACCCGGTCCAATGTTTTAAGCGCGTGCGCAGCCAAAGACCCGTCCCGCACCTTCTTTCGATCAGTGCAAAGCGTGTCGTATACCGAAATGAACGCATCAAATATGAGGGGCTTGTCGGTGATCCTCCGAATTAGAGGGACCAGAGGGTGTCCTAGAAAACCGATGTAGATGGCATCGACATCATCGGTCTTCTTTTTTATATAGTTGTATAAGGTCCCCGCGAACCGCGTTGGATAATTACCGCCCTCGGTTGCGCACTGAACAACCTCAACCCCGTTCTCCTGCAAACCGCGGCATATAACAGAGTTCCTAGTGTATGAAATTCTGTTTCCAGCCATGAACAAAATCTTCATGCCGCGCCCCACACCATCGATGTTGGGTACCTCGCCTCTCCCCATGTTAGACCAGGCCGCCTCGGCTGGTCCGATTTTCTGCGAAGCGGATTGATGCAGCATACGATTTATGGTAACCATCCCATCATCAATAGTTTATAACCAATCCGCTGCATATGAAATCACTATTTATATAATTTCTTATACAGTTATACTAATCACGAATAAAAAAGAGCCATCGCTTCCCCGTTAAACCAATCCGAACTCCCTTTTCAATTGCGGTAAATAATAATCGACGGTGCTCATCAATCCATCTTGCAGGCGGGTTCTGGGAACGAACCCGGTCCTCTCTCTGGCCCTGGTGATGTCACAGATCATCCTTGGCTGTCCATCTGGTTTGGAGGTATCCCATTGGATCGATCCCTGGTATCCTAAAATGTCCATTATCATGGTGACCAGGTCCTCGATCCTAACCTCCTCTCCACTTCCTATGTTGATAGGTTCAGGTTCGTCACTGCTCTCCACGGCCCTGATTATTCCCTGCACCGCATCATCGATGTATAGGAAATCTCTCGTGGCCTTTCCCGAGCCCCAAACCGAGACGCTCTCCCTCCGCTCCTTCTTGGCCAGATACACCTTGCGTATGAGAGATGGTATGACGTTGGCCGTGCTCCAATCGATGATCTTCTTTCCGGGTCCGTATACATTCACTGGGATCACGTGCGCACCCTTCAATCCGTACTGTCGGAAGTAATATTCCTGATGAGCCAGAACGTGTAGCTTGGCCAACCCATAGGCTGCAACCTCGGGATGAAGGCTTCCTTTCCACAGATCTTTCTCGTTGTACGGCAACGGGGCGTTCTCTGGATAGGATAGCACGCTCCCTACGCAGACGAGTTTTTTCACTGCGTGGACCCTACAGGCCTCAATCACGTTCATCCCCATTACCGCATTGTCGTAGAAGACAGACCCTGGATTGTTGCGCAGATAGCCGATCCCTCCCACATTGGCGGCCAGGTGAATGACCACGCTGGCACCGTCAACGACCGACTGGCATTTTACAGCATCCCTCAAGTCCACCTCCCTGGATCGAGGCATCACGATGTCCTTCTGCTCGACCAGTCCCTCCTCTGACAGAATGGACACCAGCTTAGAGCCTATGAAACCGTGACCACCGGTCACCAATACCTTTCCGTCCCATACGGACATCTAATCTGCGCTCCACCACATGTTAGGAAATGCCTTTCTGATGATATCATCTCCTTCACCGATAGGTTCCAGCCCCTGCTCCCTGAGGTCAGCGTCCACCATGACCTTGATCAGGTCCTTGAATTTGATCCGGGCCTCCCAGTCCAATAATTTCTTGGCCTTTCCAGTATCAGCGACCAGTTCATCCACCTCGGTAGGTCTGTACAGAGACTTATCGATGACGACATGTTTGTCCAGGTCAACGTCCGCGTAATCGAACGCTAGCTCCAGGAATTCTTGCACAGTGTGCGCTTCCCCCGTACCGATCACAAAATCATCGGCCTTAGGCAGCTGGAGGATCATCCACATGGCGTTCACATATTCAGGGGCGAATCCCCAATCACGCCTGGCGCTCAGGTTTCCCAAATGCAATTTTTCCTGCTTCTTCGCTTTGATCCTGGCCGCACCTTGGGTGATCTTTCTGGTAACGAACTGTTCCCCTCTCCTTGGGGACTCATGATTGAACAATATGCCGTTGCTTGCGAACTGTCCGTACCCTTCGCGATAGTTATGGATCATCCAGTACGCATACATCTTGGCGCAGGCGTAAGGGCTTCTGGGAGCGAATCTAGAGGATTCGCTCTGCTTTGGAGGGCATGAGCCGAACATCTCGCTGCTCGAGGCTTGATATATCTTGGTTTTTAGGCCGAGACCCTTGACCGACTCGATCATTCTGACCACTCCCATGCCCGTGACATCCGTGGTGTACTCCGGAATGTCGAAACTGATGCGCACATGGCTCTGAGCCGCGAGATTGTACACTTCATCCGGTTCCACTCTCTTCAGAATATTATGGATCGATGTCTGGTCGGAGAGATCGCCATTGTGCAGATGGAACATAGGGTTATCCAAAATGTGCCTTATCCTTGAATAATTGGCATCACTGCTCCTTCTCACCATTGCATGAACCTGATAATCCTTAGACAATAGGAGCTCGGCAAGATATGAACCGTCTTGGCCCGTGACACCCGTTACCAACGCTTTCTTTTCTTTCATTTCAATTACCTTCGAACGAATCAAATAGGTCAGGTCTACAGTAAACTATATCATGGTAATTTTAACTTCCCATATATAACCCACCACCGGGCAGGAGTGATAGGGGTTCCTGAATTTAGCGACCGATGGTCATTGGGCTTTGATATGGCCATCAAGGTAATCAATTAAGGAATGTTACAATGAAGATATCAATCCTGACACCCGACCTCTCCGGTAACTGCGCCGGCAGAGCCTATATCCTGGCCCAAGTACTTTCGCGTAAATATGAGGTGGAGATTGCAGGTCTGGGCCGAACGAACGATGTATGGTATCCCATCTCCTCTTGTAATGATGTACCCATCGATCTTTGGAGCACCAATTACAAGCTCGATCGTTTCAACATCTTGGGAAACCTGAAGAAGATCGACTGCGATCTCATCTATGCGTCCAAACCAGTGTTCAACTCGTTCGGTCTAGGGCTTCTCAAAAAGGGATATTGCGACCTACCACTAATTCTGGACATCGATGACTGGGAATGGGGCGGCGTCAAGGATTTCTACGGTATGGCCACACCGTTCAGGAAGGGGTTGATCGCTGGTTATTATGTCCCATTTTTCATGGAGACTTGTTCGCCTTATACATCCTTCGTATTAGAGAGGATGATCGACAAGGCCGATCACATAACGGTTTCCAACTCGTTCCTTCACCAGAAGTACGGAGGGGACATCGTCCCACACGGCAAGGATTTCTCCCTGTATCTGGTCGATGAGTCGGACATCCTGAGCACCAAGATGTCCCTAGGCATCCCCGAGGACAAGTTCGTGGTAATGTTCCTGGGAACCCCGCGTTCGCACAAGGGTCTGGAGGTTCTCATCGAGGCCGTATCGATGATCGAATGCCGTGAGATGGTCCTCATAATAGTAGGCATGAACGACAAGGACCCCTACTCCGAGCGGGTGAAGGAATATGGCACCAGGATGCTGGGGGATAGGATAATATTCGTCGGCATGCAGCCATATGAAAGGATGCCCTCAATAATCTCTACCGCTGATGTCATGGCCATTCCATCATTGGAAACCGAGTTCACAAAAGGGCAGATACCGTCAAAGATATTCGATGCCATAGCTGCAGGTAAGCCTTACGTGGCCTCGGCCATGAACGATATGGAATCCATATCTAGGGAGGTTGGGACCATCGTTAAGCCAAACGATGCATCCGCCCTCTCAAAGGCCATCATAAGCATCAAAGAGGATTATCCGAACCATTTGAAGAAAAGTCTTGAGGGAAGGGCGAGGCTGGAGGGACAGTTCTCCTACGACGCACTGTTCGAAAGTCTGGAACCGATCATCGAGCGTTTTTGTTGAGACCCTTTCCCTTCGATCGTACCTCAACTTCTTTCCATCGAGCCGAACACCCGCTCATAACAATCCAGGTAGCGGGATGCAACGCTCTCCCAGGAGTACGCCAGTCCGGTTTCGAAACATTGACGAATCAACTCTATCATCCTGTTCTGGTCATTGCACAGATCCCGCAGGGCCGTAAACATCTCCTCTAAGGTGCTGTTCTCGTCGAAGAACAGGGAACAATCCCTAACACCCTCTGGCTCCTCTATGATGGCCCTCACCACCGGTATTGTTCCGGTCTGCAGATATTCATAGATCTTGTTCGCCGAGTACGGTCTGCTAGGTGACCACATGGGCTTTGCAGGGTTCATCAGGAAGAATCCGATGTGAGCCTTCTTGGAGTTCTCTATGACCTCCGGATAGGTCAGCTCCCCCAGGTAGCGCATTCGTTCCCCGAACTCGGCCTTCATCTCGTCCAGGCGACCAACTACCCCCTGCTCGAATATTCTACCAGCGACTGTGCATCTCACCCTGGTGTCGTCACGCATCAATGCGGCCATAAGCCGAAGCATGAGGTCTATATCTCTATCAAAGTCCAGGCTGAGTGCCCCGAAATAGGCCAGGTCGATCTCTCCATCAGAGTTCAGAAGGGCGATCTTGCGTTCTACAGCTTCGCGGTCGAAGTATTTGGACAAGGGATAGTTGGGGATGTGCGTGACGGTCTTCCCCGAGAACGCCCGGGGCAGGTTCTCCAACCCCGGGTTGGCGATTATCAGTTCTGCCACCTTCCCGCCATGGCGTTTCTCGAAGAACCCTGGCACGGAAAGGCCAAGACGGTTCTTCCACGTTTCAAAATGATCGTGGCGATCGAATATCACCTGGGATCCTGGGAACTTCGCTCGCAGCGCCATGGCCATGGTCAGCAGGTAGGGGTCGTGGACGTGGATGATTAGGTCGTCACCGTCTCGAACGAAATCCTCCTTCAGCACTCTCTGTAAACGACGTGTCATGGTCCCGATAGCGGTGCTTGCGGTGAATAGAAGTCCGTTCAGATACTGGTTCTTGGTGGGTGTGAAGCTTACGATGTACGCCTTGTATCCCTGGGTGTTCTTCACATCACGATCATGAAAGAAGTTGAAGTTGATGCGGAAGACGTCGTATCGCTGCCCTACCGTCGAAATATGCTTATTGATGCGATTGTCATAGAAAATGTGCAGGTCCAATACCACGATCTTACTTGCCACGGACATCTTCATTCAAGAGCACGATATATTAATCTATGCCGATTAAGAAATTTAAATCGATTCCCCGCCGATCGGATGGTCGAGCATCTCGGCGTTCCCGGCTCGAAAGGCGTTATCGATCCGAATCAACTTCTTGCATTGCTAACAGGGGATCGGACCAGCAGGCCCGAACGGGTATTTTTAGGTCTTTCCTGACCCAGGATATCGAATTTTTCTTCTTCGGTCAAATATGTTCTGATAATAATAAATAAAGTATTTCTATCATCTACAAAACCACGCGCAGGATCGGCCAATCCCACCGCACGCATTATGACCGCGTACGAATCGATCACGAACGCATGTACTCTCCGCTTTCGATCCTCGCCAACCATCTTTCGTTCTTAAGATACCAATCGATGGTGCCCTTCATCCCTTCATCGAAGGTGATCACAGGAGACCATCCAAGCCTTGTCGTGATCTTCCCATTGTCTATGGCGTAGCGGAGGTCATGTCCCTTGCGGTCTTGCACGAAGGAAATTAGGTCCTCGCCCTTTCCCATGTGCTTCAGTATCAACTTCACGATGTCTATGTTTCGTCTCTCGCAGTTCCCACCGATGTTGTAGACCTCGCCTTCCTTCCCCTTGTTCAATATGGTGTCGATGGCGCTGCAGTGATCGGAGACGTGCAGCCAATCGCGTACGTTCTCCCCTTTGCCATACACGGGCAGCTTCTCGTTCCTAAGGGCCAACACTATCATTCGAGGGATTAGCTTCTCCGGAAATTGATATGGCCCATAGTTATTGGAGCAGCGGGATATGGTGACGGGCACGTCGAACGTTCGATGATATGCAAGGCACAGCAGGTCCGCCGAGGCCTTGCTGGCAGAGTAGGGGCTGGAAGGTCTTATCGGATACTCTTCGGTGAACTTGAGGTCCTTTCTATCCAGTGGTAGGTCGCCATACACCTCATCCGTTGAGACATGATGGAAACGGCCGATCCCGAACTCCCTGCAGGCGTCCAGAAGGTTCTGCGTCCCCAGCACGTTCGTCCTGAGGAAAGCGGATGGATCTTCGATCGAGCGGTCCACGTGCGATTCGGCGGCAAAGTGCACGACCTGATCGAAGCGCTCCTTCTTGAAAAGGTCGAAGATGAACCCACGGTCATTGATATCACCCCGAACGAACGTGAAGTTCTCCTGCTCCATCACCCCATCCAGGTTGTCCATGTTGCCCGCGTAAGTGAGCAGGTCCAGGCACACGATGTCGTCATTACCCGACACCTTCTTCCCAACAAAATTGGCACCGATGAAACCCGCCCCTCCAGTGATGAGACACTTCATTTCCTACCCTCCAACACGAAATCGTTTGGGAGGTCTTTCAGATACGGCGCCTTGGCGTCCTTGTCCGAAAGCAACGGCTTTTCCACACCCCACTCGACGCCGATATCCGGGTCATCGTAGCGAATCCCGCGGTCGTGCTCAGCGCTGTAATAGCTGTCCACCTTGTATTGGATCTCGCAGTCATCCTCGAGGGTTACAAAGCCATGAGCGAATCCCCGGGGTATGTACAGCTGTTTCTTGTTCTCGGCGCTCAGAACGACACCGAACCATTTACCGAAATGGTGGGAACCATATCGGATGTCCACAGCCACGTCGAGGATTCTCCCGGCGGTGCACCGCACGAGCTTCGTCTGCGCGAACGGTGGCCGCTGGTAATGCAGCCCTCTGATGACCCCTTTCTTCTCCGAGTAGGAATGGTTGTCCTGCACGAAGATGTCGCGTATTCCTAGCGGTTCCACGTTCCTGACCGAATAACTTTCATAGAAAAAGCCACGAGAGTCCTTGAACACCTTCGGTTCGACCACGATCACTTCTGGGAGAACGGTCATTGCGGTCATGATGACATCTCAACGGTAGATCGGGTCCTTCAATACCCGGGATAGGTACTTTCCATAATCGTTCTTGGAGTTATTATGCACCAAGGTCTCCACCGCGGCCTTGCTGATCCAACCATTACTGTAAGCGATCTCCTCCAGGCAGGCTATCTTCAGGTCCTGGAACTGCTCCACGGAGCGGATGAAGGCCGTAGCGTCCGCCAGCGACTGCGGGGTACCAGCGTCCATCCATACGAATCCTCTGCTGAGGGTCACGGCATCAAGCTCCCCCTTCTCCAGGTACATGTTGTTAAGGTCGGTGATCTCCAGCTCGTTTCGCCATGATGGTTTCACCATCTTAGCGAGCTCCACTACCCGGTTATCGTAGAAATAAAGCCCAGTTGCGGCATAGTTCGACCTGGGCTGCTTCGGTTTCTCCTCCAATGAAATCACTTTACCCTCCGAGGAGAGCTCCAGGACCCCGAATCGCTCTGGGTCCTTGACGAAATATCCGAATACCGTGGCGTGTCCCCTCTCGGCGTTGCTCACAGCCTTCTTGAGAAGCTCCCTGAGCCCTGCGCCATAGAACAGGTTGTCGCCCAGGACCATCGCCACCTCATCTGTTCCAATGAACTCCTCTCCAATGATGAACGCCTGTGCCAATCCGTCAGGTGAGGGTTGCTCGGCGTAACTTAGCTTGATGCCGAACTGGGCACCATCCTTCAGGAGCGTCTTGAAGTTTGGTAGGTCCTCAGGAGTGGAAATGATCAAAATGTCCCTGATGCCAGCCATCATAAGGATCGAAAGCGGATAGTATACCATCGGCTTGTCGTAGATGGGCAGCAAGTGCTTGTTGATGGCCGAGGTCATGGGGTACAGCCTGGTCCCGCTACCTCCGGCCAACACGATGCCTTTCATGGTTGGGTATTCCATACCGAATAAAT